>Ga0265297_10000136_pt1 | contig 243917 bp, 216 predicted proteins | sample Munlanlwell13791_FD_192502 | JGI IMG/M metagenome (GOLD analysis project Ga0265297, IMG submission 192502) | Leachate microbial communities from a municipal landfill in Southern Ontario, Canada - Leachate well 137-91 | ecosystem: Engineered > Solid waste > Landfill > Unclassified | place...
CTGTCACGAATCTCGTGCGCACATTCTCTGCCCCAAACAATCCTTCAACTGTATCCCAGAACAACGAGTCGAGCGTTTCAACGATCTGCGGGATTTCGTCGACGGATTTCTGCAACCAATGTCTTATCTTCATCACGTAATTGATCACTTCGTCTGCTGTCAGACAGACGTGGCCAACAGGGAACGATGGCTTTTTGCCGATAGACATTTGCAGGTTATCCAAACCGCTTTTCTCGAACAACCCTGTAGTTGCAACCTCATCGAAATATCTTCCCGTGGTCAAACTGACGAGTAGAATGGCATATTTGGCGGCCAATTTGTGCCCGGAGTTATCTATCAAGGTCCTCAGATGCTGAATCATTTGGTTGATGTCTCGGATGGAAACTTCCAGAGCCTCCGGTTCTTCTTTCCTGAGAGGATCGCAGTGCTCGTCGATCTTCCTCTTTGCAGACTCAGTTGTTGCCACCATCTTCGCGCAGTCACTTATCTTCTTCCTGCAGGCCTCTTTTACGCTCTCTTTCTTCGTTGATGCCTTGTAGCATTTCATGAATCTATCCACTACATCTAGCAGGTTCTTTTCGTCTCCCGCATCTTCGTTTTCGATCTCATCTATCAGACTTTGCGTCGACAAACAAATGCTTTCTTCCACTGCTTCTTTGCTATCAGCTTCTTTCTCTTCAACGGGAGGCTTCACGACTGGGATCGCTTTTTTACGAACGACTTTTCGCGTGACAGCGCTGAACTTACATATCGATAGCAACATCGACTGCGTCTCAACGTCTGCCCGTTGGAATGAAAGGTTTGCCTTGAGAGCATTTCTAATCTTCGTGTAGCCGTTTCGAATCGAGCCATCGTCTAACTCTGACACTTCAACTTTCTCGTTGAATTTGAGAACCATCCGTGTCATATCCTCTATGGCGAGGAATGGGCATCTGTCAAGTTTCCTTTCCATCATCGTCACGAACGTTCCCAGCTTCATCTCGGTCATTTCGTACCAATTTGTACCATGATTTTTTCTGCCTAGTTCGTTTGCTGTGATCGTTGACGGGACTTGGAACTATCTAGTCCGTTCTTTTGCTCATCGTACGAAAGATGCGTCTGGAAGATCCTTCTGTCGTCGAACAAGCAGCGAAGATCATCGAAAAGATCTCCGGATCCCCGATTTCTGGAGATGTCGCAGCGTACGTCTCGCACACGCTATTGGATAAAAAGGTGCTCAGCGCCTTCAGAGATCGTTGGCCGAACCCTTTGTGGCGATCGAACATTCACGGTCAGAAGAATCTGTCGATGAAGAAATCTGTCCTGGACATGCGGTTTCCGGGCCCAGAACCGTCTCGCAGCGTGTACTACGAAACTCCTGCGACCGAAGATTTCGAGAGTACGCTCCATATCGGCCAGCTGAAACTGATGCTTCAACTTTTGTACTTCGTCGTTCATTACGCTCGGCGGGATTCGGATCTTTTGGTGTACGCCGGCGCGGCCGCCGGTACGAACATCGGATACGTCGCTCGGCTTTTTCCCCACGTACATTTCGTTCTCTACGATCCGGCGCATTTCGACTCTCGGTTGAAAAAGGTGCCGAACATTGAGCTCCACAACGATCTGTTTCTACTCGAGGAAGCCAAGAAGTGGGCGAAGGAGGATCCACTTTTCGTGTCGGACATCCGTCGCAGCATGACGCGTCGGCAGACGAAAGATAACGTCACGATCAACGAGGATATGGACATGCAAAAAGAATGGGCGATGATCATGCCGCGAGAGTCGATGCTGAAGTTCAGACTCAATTGGAACGAGGGAGAAACTGAATACTTGGCGCCGATCGAACTTCTGTTCCAGGCCTTTCCCGGCCAGATGTCGACTGAACTTCGTCTCATCACGAGCGCAAAAAGCGGCCTCCATCGCTACGATCGAAAGTTCTTCGAGGAGACGATCTTCCATTTCAACAACAGGATTCGAACGAACTGGTACGACCACGATATCGTGTATCCGGGAGTGGATCACTGTTTCGACTGCGCGTCGATGATCTTCATCTTCGAGGAAGTGTTTCGGTGGCACGGTGGAAAGTCTGACACTGACAGAAAGAGTTGCGTTCTCGCGATGATCCATTTCGCTGAGCAATACCTGGGAAAGAAGTTCAGGAATTTGAACGCAGAGAATACATCGTTCCAGCGCCACGGCAAAAAAAACAGTAACTACAAAAAGGATGGGATCCAAGATTAGCCGCCTTTACGTTGCGACAGAAGGAGAAACGAGTTACGCGTCGGATCAGGCGGAATTGCGTCTGGCGAGAATTTTGAACACCGTAGCGCCGCCAGAAGAAGAGGTCAAGATGTTGGTTCCAAAGATCATTGCAGAGTCGGCGCCGAGCACAGCCGCAGGCCATCTTCGCGGAACGGATATGCTGTACATCGGGGTTCCGTTCAATCGCTATTCGATCTATCAGCACGGTCTTGGACTGAGCGGCGTCGCCGCAACTTCTGCCGTGTAAACTTGACACCGTGGGCTTCTTTTTTTGCTGCTTGAAAATGTCTGACCCCGATCGTATCTACAGAAAGTGTACGGGGATTGCGTGCGTGCACACAGGAACCATCGGCAAACCGTACAACTACAAAGCGCCGATCTACAAGATCGGAGAAGGACGGGATTCTCTCAGCGAGGAGACGAAACCGCATCGCGGAGAGATTTCGACGATTGACGAGAACTTCCATCCGGAAGATTACGCTCCGAACCCGTCTATCCATTATCCGTTCATGCCGATCTCGCATTACGATGACGCGCCTGGGTGGAAAGAGTTGCTCATGACGATCGGCGGTCTCTTCGGACTCATCGCCATCGGCTGGGGAGGTTTGTGGCTGAAACATAAGTTCTGGGACAAAGACTAGTCAAGCTGTAACAGCCGGTTGGCCGGTTTCTGTTTCTGAAGTTCAGTCACCCGTGGGGATTCTCTTTTTGCTGTGTCGGTTTCGGGCTGATGAGGCTTCTCGGGCTTTCGAGAGACAAGTCCCAAGCGGCAAAAAGCGAGCGCGCGTTCGAGCTCTTTCCACGTTGTAAACCCTGTTGGGACGAGGTATTCTCGCGGGTTAGTGTCGATCAGAAGTTTCGACTCCGGTTTCTGTTCCGATTTCTGCCCGGACTCCGATCTCGACTCTGATTGTGGATCCGGCAACGGGTTCATCTTTTTACCGGGCCACCGATTTTCTCGCGCACAGAAACAGTTCGGAGATGCCGCTCTCTGGCAGTTTTTTCCCGATCGTCGGTCGAGCTTTCGGCGGGTTTCGAACAGAAAAGGCAGCCTCGGAGCGGAATGTCCGGCCTGTTTTTTGTGCGTACTTCTACCTCCATGGACCGTCAGGGTACCTGCGGAACGTTTCCACGACGTTTTTTGTCATCCTGTCGGACCTAACTTTTTTCTCGATTCGTTGACGTTTTGATTGATGGCCTACCTTATCAGTCGGATGGTTGGAGAGTCTAGCGGTGTCCGGTAAAAAGGCGACCAGTTATCTGTAGGTTTCCACCTTTTTCGTCCGCCAGGGCCGGTGGAAACCATTTCCTAGAGTTTTCTCTCAGCGTTCGAAACCGATTTCCGGGGAGGGTTCCCTGTTGATTCTTGCTTGGATACTTTTAACGACGCGGGATAGCTAGAATTGTTCTCTTCCGATCTGTACGGCGGTTAGGAATGGGTCTCTCTCTTTTGAATGCCTGCGGCGCGGGATCTTCATGGGCTACCGGTAACCTTTTTCTCCGCCCATTTTCTCCGCAAAGGTACAGGTCTGTTGGAATTCGCACTCACTGACTTCTGGCGGCCTATGCATTTCGCGGTGAATCGCAAAGTCAAGATGACTAGCGAAGTTGAGAGAACCTTTGTGCGCGAGTTGATCGACACTGTCAGTTGGATAATGGGCAGGCCTTCCGGTCCCGGTTACGAGGCGTTGAAGCTTGCGTGCATCAAGTTCGTTGAGAGACTATACGCTATTGACAAAAGGGCAGTGCTGCTTCTCTTTGAACCCAAGGACGCGAAAGTTGGGCACGGGAAGAATCCCGCCGTTGTGTTCGCGCCACCTCCCGACATTCTTACCAACGCGCCGCCGTCAGAATTGATGGACATCAGGATAAAAGAGATCAACGATATATGCAGCAAAAGTCAGCCAGCTCTTTTCGAGTGCGTCTTGTTCGACGAGAAGTATCACAGATGGGTGGCGAGCGATGAGAAGACCATCCGCGAAAAGCGGCTCGAGAGTATGCTCGAACACGGGAAAGCAGAACTCGATGGGCTAGTGAAGGATGCCGTCCCGGCTTTGGAGTCCCTTGTGAAACTCTCGGAGACAATGTCTCATGGAGAACAAAGCTTGACTCAGTTTGTCGGCCCGTCGGTGCCAGCGCTGGATTCCTCTTCGCATTTCGTGATCTCGTCGCAGGGACTTATGCTCCCTGTCTCGTCAGAATACCTCTCTTCGCCCGCACGGTCAACACTATCATCGTCAATGGCCCCATCGCCATCTGCTGTCTGAGCGGCTGATCGAACGGCTGTTCTTTTTTTGCTGTGGCGAACCCGAGTCAGCAAAAAGAAGAGGGCTCTGGGCCTCACTTTTGAGCGAGGATGGACTTGAACTTTCGAGAGATGTACCGCACGATTCCTGGCCTACCTTTGAACTCTTCGTCCCAAATGACGCTCTCCGGATTGCAGTAGTACTTCCAGGTAAAAAGCGGCGGATCGACTCTCATCGCTCTGGCGTAATTGCTCGACGCCCGGCAGATCAGAAGCCGGAGATTTACCGAGATGGAGTCTTGCCCGGAGAGATCGTGAAGCTGCTGGATCAGCGCCCACCTTTCTATTTCTTCGTCGATGGACTCTACTCTGATGTCGGTCTTTTCGTCTATCCGCGACAGCGTCTCCTCATCGTTAGACGGCAGTCCGCGAAGATAGGCCAGGAGCACTTTCCAGTCGCAGAGACGCAACCTTCCGAAAGTGATTTTCACGAACCCTGTCGGTTGAACCGGAACTTCGATCGTGACGATATCCTTTTGCCCTTTCGCCTCTCCGATCTTCGCGATCAGCTCGTCGTACAGTTTCTCGTCTTGGGAATCCTCCAAGTGGGCGTTGTGCATCTTTTTCGCGATAGCCACTAACTTGATGTAGCTTTCGTAACTCCAATCGCCGGCAAATGCTTCGGTCAACTTGGCAAAAAGGTCAATCACCATCGCCAGGTTTTCGTTTACCTGATTCAGCGACATCCGCAGCGCAGATACGAACTGGGTTTGGAGATCCATTTTGGACAAGCGTTGATCGCTTTCAATCCGAACAATTCTCAGTCGCCAAGAAAGGATGGAACAAGATTCGCTGACGGAGGTTTTCCTTCTGCTGCGGGCAAGTCCCGCGAGGAAGTATTTTGAGACAGAGTTCACTGAGTATTTCGCCATTCTGGAGTTCTTCATGCACGGAACCGAAATGGAGAAGTCGGTGAACGAGATCAACTGTACGCTTTTTCGCAGCTACGTCGACAACGTGATGATCCCGAAATACATGCAGGCGCAGCTGGATCCGGATTTTCCGCTCGCGCGAGACGATCAACTTTTCCACTACTACAGCAACCAGCGAAAAGAGTACCCGCTCCCGTGGTTCAAGAACTACTCCGATCCGCTATACCGCCCGATCGTCGAGGCCCACCTGACTTTCATGCTCGGGGAGACGAAAAACGTCCTCCTCAGAAATCGGGCACAGCTGGCTTTTCGCCCGTCAGGGAACTACGGCTGGTACGATGCGACGCAGTTATTCCAGTACGCCGACATGTTCTACGACAAGATCAAGATCTTCATCGAGCTGACTTACGATTCCAAGATTGCCGACTTGTCGACGGCACTGCAAGCGTGCCCTTTGGATAAAAGCGTTCTCGCGACTGACGCCGCGAAGGATGTTACGGTTGAGCAGTTCCAAGTTAGCGGCACAGGCGTCGGCAGAGCCCGCCAGAATGTTGGCGTGCTGTTGGAAGCGGAGAAGATGCGACTTTTGGCCGAGGCCGATGCCGCTAAAAAGGGACTCACCATTGACGGGTTTACGGGCGGGTCGATCGTTCTGTCCGTTCTCACGGCGCTGGTTGTTCTTTCGTTAGTGTCGCTCGGAGTGTACGCCGGATATCGCATCTACAAAAAGAAAAGGGGTCTGTAAAGCATGAGCGTCAGCACCAGAAGAGTTATCATTACCGCCCCGCACGAAGTTTGCATTCGCCGTGGCGACGGAATTCCGAACCGAGATTGTGACAGACGGGCTTTTCAGGCAGCGACGAGGTTATACAAAGAGTTCAGGACTCTCGGAGTTCCGACGGTCGTCTTTTACGGCAACGAGTACAGATCTATCTACGATCTCAACCGCAGCAAAGAGTACAACGCTATCGACGGGAGAACAGCTTCCGAGGATTGGCACGAGACTTTGAAATTCGAACTCGCGAAGACGAAAGAGGAGTATACAGATTCGATCCTGATCGACGTGCACTCTTTTCCGAGCGACTACGACGGGTTCGACGTCATCGAGGAATCGGTCACGGGAGCAAAAAAAAGGTTGAAGCCCAAGATCGTCGCGATGATTCGCGCGAACGATAGCCACCTGGAAAAGATCACGATGGTGAAGGCGAAATCTGAGTTCCAGGAGCACTCGGCGTACATCGAAACAGTTTTATCGCAGCACGAGCCGTCGAACGTTTTTACGTCCAGCGAGATAAACCACAACATCTCTCTCGCGAAACAGTTTAGCACTCGGGCGATCTTGCTGGAGTTCTGTGAGGATAAGAAGGTGCTCAGCGACAGCGAACTCGAACGGATTGTTCGCGAGACTGCCGATCATTACAAGTACATTGTCACCGGGAAAGAGATCTCGCAGGACATTCTCTTTTTGTTTCTCTCGCTCGTCATTCCAATAACGATCAAGCTTTTGTCTGACTACCTGGAACTGAGCGGGTTTCTGGCGCCTGCCGATAAAAAGCGGTCCCGCAAGTGATGCCCCGCCCAGTGGGCGCCGGCGGCGCCGCGCCCGCGCAGCGAGATCAGAGTGACAGCGTTGATGCCCTCAGAGGCCCGTTATGACGCCAAATCCGGTACAGAGCCAACGAGTACTTTAAGTACCTGGCCGCTCCTCGCCTATATTTTTGCAGTGGCGAAACGTCTTCCAGCATGAAATGGAGATTATCGGTAAACCTACCGTCGAAGATCCGCTCGGCTATCGCGACGCACTCTTCTTCCGTCGCGTCGGGTTTTGCCTGGAGCAACGCTTCGCAGAATTCCAAGTGCCTCCTCAAAGAAGTCTTCACTCCAGAGTCCAGTTGCTCGTCGATGAAAAGTGGCGAACGATCCATCAGTGACATCTTTAGAGAAGTGATCGCGCTGACGTTAGACGATGTCCAGAAAGTGGACTTGCTGGAAGATCCGACGACTTGTTGGGTTAGCGCAGACGCGATCTCTGCCCGTGTTTCGGACACGTGGGCAGTGCAACCGTACGAGGATTATACTGGGCGTCTGCCGGACGGGATCTATCGCGGGAGAGCCAGTTTTCCGAACATGTTCCATTACTTCCACGCGTTCGTCTTCGGGGATCTGATCTACTTCGTTGGAACGATGAGTCTTGACCCAACTTTTTACGTGGTGAAGCATCGAGCGTCAACGGTAAAAAGGCTACTCGCGGATGGGGATGAAAAGGCGATGCGGCAGCTATTCTTTGGGTACGACAAGACGGACGCGTTCCCGTTCGGACAGCTTTTGTCTCTGGAGTTCGCCCGATTGGCGTGATTCCGCTGCCGCGGTGGCCTTTCTTTTTGCTGTGGCAACGCCGCGTCGGTTGAGAGTTTGAAAGGGGCCCGTCGTTAAAGTCCGATAGAAACGAAATCCAGAGAATTTACATCTCCCGGCGAAACCTTTTTCGGGCGTCAGTCGGTTCAGATTTTGTCGTTGAAAGTATCCCACGCGGATTTTGTTGGTGATTCGCTGCGCGCGGCTGCTGAACGGCAGAACCGATCGGTTGTTTTTACGGATAGAGCGCCGCAGCTGTCGAAACTTCCAGAAAACTAGCCCGAAAAGCCGCCGCGGAGCCGCTTTTTCGGGTTCGAACCTACGATTATTTCTACTGTTCAGACCTCGCAGGTTGGCCGGTTGTTCGCCTGTCCTTTGGAAACGTGGGTGCGGATCGACTCCAGAAAGATTTTCATCTCCCGGCGAAACCTTTTTTGGACTCTATTTCGTCCTCGAAGTGATTGACGCCGGACCTTATCAGTTGCGCAGTGGGAGAGTCTTGCCGTGTCCGATAAAAAGGCGGCCAGTTGTTTGTGGGTTTCCACCTTTTTCGTCTGTCAGGGCCAGTGGAAACCATTTTCTGGAGTTTTCTCTCAGCGCTCGAAACCCATTTTTGGGGAGGGTTCCCTGTTGATTCTTGCTGGGATACTTTGACTGACGGGTTCAGGCAGAAATCAATACTTGGAGAAGCTCGACGGAGATTGGCTTATGGGGCTTTCTTTTCGTGCCGTGCGGACGCGGATCAGCGACGTGTTACCGGTAACGTTTTTCTCCACCCACTTTCTCCGCAAAGGTACAGGTCCACTGGAGTTTGATCCGGACGCAGCAAAAAAAGAACGTCATGATTGCGGTTATCCGCTACCTCTGCCTCTGTATCCCGGGTCTTACTCTTCCTCCGGTTCGATCAGCCCAGAAAGCATTTTCGACACTCGCTTCTGGTTGAAAGACTTGTCGTCCACCAGCCACTCTTCCAGTTTGTGCAGGCTATCCTCGCTTATCTTCTTCTTGACGGACTCTGCCGGTGCCGGACACTCTTCGGTGAACCGGGCAAAAGCCTCTTCTTGGCAGTCGTCGAATTCGAGCCCGAGAATAGTTTTCGCCACCACAGTCTTCGGCCCGATACCCTGAATCTTGCCAGACGGGCAGATATCCACGCCGAGAGCGATGCACGCTCTGATGAGCATCGGCCGATCGAACAGAGTTTCGAGGTCATCGGTGCCAAAAGTCTCCTCGAGATCGTAGTTAGCTTTCAACTCCTCGCGCGTCTTTTGAATGATGTCTGCCAGATCTGTAATCTCGTACTCGCCGGTCTTGCGTGGGACTTTTTGCATGATACGCGGGGCTCCGTACAAAAGTGCATCCGGGTCTCTCGTCATAACGAAAGTCGCGGGAGGTTCGCCATCTTCCGGATACTCTCCGTGCCAGAGTTTGACCGCAGCTTTGTGATCGTCCTCGTACTTCCGCGCGACGCAAGCGCAGAGATGTTCTCCCTCGTAACCGTCTGGCGCGGTCATGTGGCGAATTCCGAGGCAGTTCAAGACGAACTTGATGTTGTTCACCATCGCCTCCGTGATCATTACTTGCCGCATCTTCAACTTGCCTATCTTCTCTTCCTTCTCCTCGTCCTCTTCTCCGTCGCCGCCATCGTCTTTGAGTTCTTCGATCTGATCCATCGCGTCGCCGCGGCGCTGAGCCCTTTTTGCCAGCTCGGCTTCCTTGAGTCTATTCCTGGCAGTTGAATCGAAGACCCAGATCTGGATGTTGTTGCCCTTCTTCATTTTGATCATCAACTGCATCAGCGAGTTAATGTAACCGGTCGGCCGTCCTTGCGCGTCTCTGAGGGTCGCGCCGAACGACATTCCGTAGCACGTTCGGTAGATTTCGAGGTACGCATCGACGACGATAATGGCATTTCGGAGCTTCCCAAGCTTCAACGTCCCCAGCTTTTTGAACACGGTCGAAAAGGTCTTGACACCCATGGCTTGAAAAGTCGTGCTATTTACCTTAAACTTTAATCATGTTCTGCGTTCTCTCTCTAGCCGGAGGTTTACTGCTATGGACGGCTGCAATGTGCGGCGTTATCCAGTATTGCCATGGCTTTTTCTCGATCATGCGGAACTACATCGAAAAGCAAGGTCTGCTCGAGGGAGTGAACTCGATGGTGAAGACGATGCTAGAAACTGCTGGCGGCGGACGATGTTCCGAATGCGCCAAGAGGGTCAAGTGCGGAAACAAAAAGTGTGGCTGCAGAAAGCCCTTCTTTTTCATTGATAGCCCGCACGTGTGCGATCGGAAGCATTGATGAAAAGCGATCTGGTGTTTCTCCAAGTAATCAAGTCACTGGCAAAAAGGCTCTCCATCGAGGACGTTTTCGCGTACGTCGCAATCAACAGAATATACAGCCCGTCAGCATGGTGTATCGACGGCGCAGAGCGCAACTCTCTAGCGTTCTTGGGCAAAAAGGGGATCGATCGGGCGACTGCCGATAAGATCCGATCTATTGGGCGGGTACGGGACGAACCTCTCAACGTGATAATGATCATGGCGGACGACTGCGTCGTGCTGCAGTGCATCGGGGGTATCGACCTTTCTGTTCGGAAACTGTATCTGTACAACGCGTTGGAGCGGTACAAGGGTCCGCTAGAGCAGTTCGCGTCGTCTTTTTACCGGCTATGTTCCAGGTATTTGCCGTTCATCGACATCCTCGAGTCCGCCGCTTGCGAGGTCAGCTGCCCGTTCTTTTCGCCGCTAGAGTTTCCGGGCAGTCCGCTCACGTCGAAAGGTTCGTACGTCGGGCTTTTTGGAGCGATCGATGCGATGTTCGGTGGCCAACCTTTGGAGACGATCGGGGGTGTCGGCCTCGCAGAGTTGTGCGTCATGATGAGTGAGCCGGTTTCGACGATGATAGACGCGATTTATACTCCGCTGATGGGCATGATGGATTTCGATTCCACGAGGAATGCCGTTATGTTTCTGCACGCGCGAGATGGTGTCATCAAAAAAAGAATCGCCTCGGATCCGTATTTGCTACTGGATGACGGCTACATGATCGTCGCGTCGCGTTTCCGTCGAAAGACGGACTTTACTGATCTTCAGGCATCCGGCAAATCGTGATATCGTCGTTGCTACCGGCCGCTTTCGGCTCCTCCTCCTCTTCCTCGCTCTCCTCGATTTCGACGAGCGGTGGCATGTCTGAGTCCGCGTCAGCGTAAGCGTCGGCGCCTGCGCCCGAAAATTCGGCGTCCGCCGCAACATCCGACGCGATGTTCGAAAGCTCCGACGGCCGGAACGGTTCTTCTGAGTCTCGGGAGACGATCTGCTTGCCGATAGACGCGATATCGAACTTGGACAGAAGTTTCAAGAACGAAACGACTTGCCGGAAGATCGGATCGTTTCCGTGACTCGCTTCTGCGCGTGCGAGATTTCTGTCGCAAACCGCGCTGACTTTTGTACTTTGTTCCCCGATCATCTCTATCGTCGATCCGGATCCGTAATCGAGAACTGTCTTCACGAAATCGACCAACGTACCTTTCTCTTCCACGGTGAGCGAGCCGAAAATGATGGCAGCGAAGTGTTTGATCCCGTCGACTGTAAAAGGCAGGCCGTTCATGTCGTGTATGCGATAGCTTTCACTTTGAACTCCATGCCTAAAAAGTCATAAATCGCGCCAACGGTCTTGATCCTGACTCCGTGCCCGTGTCTGCTTTTTGCCTTCTTGAACAGCCCGTATTGGTTGAGGATGTATCCCATTTTTTTTGCTTGCAGCCGCAGCTTGATGTTCGCTTCCTTCGGGCCCAGTAAAAAGGTGACCATGAACGGCAAGCTGCCAGCCTGGATCTCCTCTTTCGTTATGAAGTAGACGTCGGTATGAACGCCGCAATCCATCCCTCTCGGGAACAGAATGTAGACAGCTCGCTTTTTACCGCCAGACTGCTTCTCGTACGGACATTTGAACTCGATAGTTTGCCCGCCGACTACGAGAAGATCGATGTCGTCGCAAAAAGGCTTCCCTCTCGCGAACGATCCGAGTACGGCGACTCCCGGAGTCTCGACGTTTTCCTTGACAATCTTTTGAACCACCGCGTTCGGGATCTTGCTGCAGACTGGTTTCATTTCGGGCCCGTTGAAAAATTTAGGGGTGCATTGACAGTTCAGCAAACAGGATTCCCGCCGCCATGGACTCATTTACGCCAGCACAGTTTACGATTCTGAACAAGTACATCGTTGAGCAGGAACTGCTTTCGTGCACGAATTTCTCGGACGAACTTTGTGTGCGAGCGGGCAAGTATTTGGACCCGCACGAGTTCATCATGACGTACAAGCACAAGGGCCTTATTCGCCTCGTGCTTTCGCTCCCAAAGTTGATGGAGTGTTTCGAAGAACCGGAGAAAGCGCTGTACCTTCTGGCGACGGTCATTACCAGCCTCGAAGGGGTAAAAAGCGCTCTCCCGTCGGAAGACATTTCGACGATAGCGCTCTCGATAACTATATTCTGCAACCGCGACGACGTGTACGAATGCTGCGCAGCGAGATTGTCAGATCTGTGCGCATTGATCTTTGCAGCGAAGGAAGTGACCTTCTTCGAGGCGCTCTTCGACGTGAGAGAAGGAATGATCGGACTAGTTGCCTTCGGCACGAGGTTGATGCCCAGAGATCGTATCCCGGCGCCGCTCTTGCCGGTATTTGCGGCGCTGAATATCCAGGTGTAGAGTCACCAAAAAAACAAGACCCTTTTTTCTTTTGTTTTTGGTGTTTTTTCTCCATGTTTGCTTGGTTTTGACTATATACGCGCGCCCATTTTATGAATGATAGCTATCGCGCGTCTCTCCTCTCCCGCCTGCTCGCTGTGGCTCGGGCTCGGGCTAGTTTTGCAGATCGCGCAGCCCTTCGACCCATTCGCAGAGGAATGGGAATTCCTCTTTCGGCGCGAAACGGGTGTCGCACAGAAGTGCGAGGATGCCTTCTGCTCCCTTTTTGGAGCTTCGGAGCAGAGTGTTCACGAGTTTTTTGGCGGCGCCAGGCCATCTGCAGCACTCTTTGCGCGCGAAGAAGACTGCCATCAGAGGATGGAAGCCGAACAGGTCGTCATCTGGGTAGGCTTTTACCCACTTGCCCAACAGTAGGGCAAGCGTCTCGAGCGCGAAATCGATGCAAATGCTTTGCATCACGCGGAGTGCATTCTTCGGATCGCCCGATGCGACCACCAGGTCGCAGAATTCCTCTTGCTGCGCATCCGTGTATCCACCGAACATAGTCTTGATTGCTTTCTCCATGAGTTACTTGTCAAACAGGTTTCCGGGGTTTGAGCCAAGCCGTTAGCTGTTAAATCTTTTACGCTTTTTGACCTGCGGCCGGCCGCAGGCCTTCAGAGAAATGGCCGGCGCTAAAAAAGAAAGACCTGTAGTTCTCATGTCTGACGATAACCCACATGCCCCGTACGAAAGGTCCATCGAAGAAACCGGGATTGGCGGCGATTACCTTGTTTATCAGGCGCTCGTTTTCGGATTGCGGCCCAGACGGTGGTTTGCCTTGGATTTCCAATCTTATCAACTGCAGCCTCGGCTCTCCGAACTCTTCCATTCCTGGGAGCATATCGGAACCTACCACGTTTTCTGTCTCCAGTTGCTGGACTTCCAGTCGGGGATCGTCGTAGACCTTTATCACCAACGCCACGGCTATCGAGTTGGCATGGATAAGGCCCGTGTTGTCGATATGCAGATTTCTGCCATTCAATATATAGTCGTTGCCGTTCCAGTCTCGAATGAGCTTTGGATTCCAATTGACGACGTATCTGTTGGACAGACATCTGATCGCGTCTGGCCGCTTCCGGAAAAAGCACCTTCCTCGGACCATATCTTCCGTTTTGCCGAGCTTGCCATCTTTGAAGACGACGATCTGCAACGGAGGCAACCAAGATAGAACCGTTCCAATGATCTCCACCGGAGCCGACTCCCACTCTTCCAGTAAAAAGTCGTTCAGCGACTTGCCGTCTACTATATCTGTTTGCAGATCGAGCTGCATCCAACTCACCGTTCCGTTGTTCATGCGAAGTCGAGGAAGTGGTAATAATACTTGATCTCTGATTTTTTCTTCCTTTCTTCGATCTCGCGCTTGATTAGTTCGGCCTCAATCGTATCGCAGATGTTTATCACGGGAGACTCTTCGTTGACTTTCAGTCCGAATTTATCGGCGATGCCCATCAGGTCTTTCTTCTGTTTGCTCGTGCAGACGAAACCTTTTCGGATCCTGCGCCCGTCTGTCGACTTGACTTTTCCGTCTAGCGGCGGGCGGATCTTGAACACGATGTTCCCTTGCTTCGAGCGGTGCAAAAGTCCCACCGCGACAGGGTTCTCCTTCCATTCCTTTTTACGAGACGACCCCTCGGCAGCTTGCACCCACTCGCTGTTTTTCCAGTCGTACAGTCGAACGAATCCCTCCTTCAGAAGATGCCCAACGTACAGCCGGTTAGCGGCGATCACGTTGTGCTTTTCCTTTTTGCCGACAGACTCCGCCCGGAAGTCAATCATGATCGTCTTTTCGGGCTCACTGCGCGAGACCGTGATGTCGTGATAGAAAGTTGCGTCGCGATCTATCTTGTCGTAACTCACCACGTCGCTGTAGTCGACGTGGAGTTCAGCTGCCGCTGCGGCGCTTATCAGCATGTTGTAGAACTTGAAGTAGTTCATGATCTTGTTGTACTCCGGCCCGAACGTCGCGTCCTTTTCGCCACCGACGTTGAGGTTGAAAAAGTAGATGATCGCGTCCTCGAGCATCATCAGCTGGACGTCCTCTTTGACGTTGTTGATCGTCTTGATGATGGCGCTCATGCTTTTTGCCTCTTTCAACTTCTTCAGCGCGTCCTCCTTGACGATGAACTTCATCGTGAACTCGCTGTAGTGCTTCTTGATGTACGACGATAGCGAGACGTGCATGATGGCAGAAAGGCGCTTTTGCGACGACATCCGCTCTTCGATCAAAAGGTCTAGCGGCTCGGACGCCGGTTGGAAGAAGTACATATCCCCGACGTAGATCAAATGGCCCTTTTCGCCGCTCATGTTGATGAACATCGTCTTCTCCTTCAGCATTTCGTCTACCGCGATCACGATAGACTTCTCGTCGATGAGCGAAGAGTCGTAAGCGTAGTGATCGAAAGCCTTCACCATCCCGATGATATCCGGCAGTTTGGTGCAGAAGACGGTGCTGGAAAACAGGCTCTTCACGATGTCTTTCACGATGCCGATCTCTTCGCGGTAAAAGCCTTCCCCGAAGCTGCTGAGATCGAGAGTTGACTGCCGTAAGTCTTTCAGACGGATACCGTCCTCGGAGAACTGGACGACCTGGGGTTTGCAAATGTAGCGGCAGTCGGCGAAATCGCATTCTTCGGGGCAGGTTTGCTTTTTCTCGCAGCCCCGATTCTCCTTTACCTCGACCGGCCGGACGTTGTCGGCGTAGAAAAGACTGCAATCGGTAGCGATGGATTTGATGAGACGGATACCGCGTTTGATCCCCAGAAAGTTCTTCTCCGCGTTGATATACTGCATCTCTTCCTTCGAAAGTTCCTTTTTGCCGGGGACTGAACTGACGAGGATCTTTACCTCCACGACCCGTTTCGCGGACTCGAGCATTACGTGGCTGCACTGCCGGGATCCTCTGCCCATGATCTGCATACTCTCGCTGGTTGAATACGGCCCGTCCATTATGATGATTTGCGAGATCGCTTTCAGATCCGCCGACTCGCGGAGGATTCTGCCTGCCACGAGGATCCGTAAAAAGCGGCCTTCGGTTGTGTTGTTTTCGTTCACTTCGAACCTGTTCAGTATCGCCTCTCTTTCGGTGTACTGCTTCACGTCTCCGTCGAGGATCTCGAAAGTTCGGTACTCGAGCGCTTTCGTCCGGTTGGGATCCTTCTCGTGCGGATAGAGCTTCTCTTTCAGGAACCCGTTCCGGGAGAGGATCTCCCCGATCATTCGGGTCCCGATGACGTTCTTGAAGTCGTGGTAGATCAGGATCTTGCCTTTTTGCCGAGTCGCGATCTCGTCCAACATTCTGACGCACTTACTCGACCACTCCTCAAGGTTCGCGCGATCGAAGAATGGGCCTTTGAGCTCGTATCTCCCCTCGACGTTCTCGATCGAAAGCCCCACTTTCTTCTTCCAGGTGTCCGGCGCCGCCAGCAGCTCCGATCTGATTTCTTCCTTGATGAACAGGTTCTTGCCCTTCGGGGACGGAAACGCGATATCGAGCAGGCCCGTTTCTTCGATTCTGAACGTGATGTCTTTTTCCGAGCTGATGATCTGCCGATACGCCGCGAGGTGGTTTTTCGTCATCGGGCAGCGGATCAGTCTCAGAAATTTCAGCCGACCGCCCAGATCGTCGCCGACGATCACCCTTTTTGGGAAAAGCGCCGGATGCCCGCCACGGAAGTAACTGATCTTGCCCCTCAGCATTTTCATCAGGACGGCTTCGTAGTTCGATTTCGGATACCAGATGCCATCTTTCAACTCCATGATGTCGTTCTTTGTTATACGGGCCTCCGGCCTATTCAAAATGTTCGAGAAGTCGACGATTTCGGATTCCGAGTAGATCATCGGCGTGCCGGTCATCAAAAGTAAACGGCACGTCGGCTCTTTGTCCACGACGCTCATGATCCCGTTTCCGTATTCGTTCGTCGTGTCCTGGTTGTACAGGTTGTGCGCTTCATCGACGATGATGAGACTGTGCTTCAGGGAAACTCTCGAAAGCACGTCGATTGTCTCCTTGGCTTTCGCTTTGTCGACCTCGCGGATCAGACGCGTCGGGCCGATCGTCCGATGCTGAAAACTCTGGTACGCGATAAACTTGTAGTACTGGCCGATCCGGCGCCGGAACTGATTGTCGAGTTTTTCTGCCCGTTCAGTTTCTCCGTTCTGCACCAGCCGGAGATACCGATCGTGTTCTTCTTGCGTGACGTACTTGAACTCGGGCCTTTTCAGCTCGTGCATGAACATCTTCTTGGCGGTGTCGCTCGAGATGACGTAAATGAAGCTACGAATCCCGGATGCCATCTCGTAGCTGTCAATGATTGGTTTGAATTGCTCTGAAAGGGCCACACTGCCGAGAGTTTTGCCAGTGCCGGTCCCCCAAATCAACGCATTACGATCGTATGGCGTTGAAGGACTTCCAAAGTTCTTTACGAATGCCTGGTGGCTGTGGATGAAAAAGGTCTTGCTGCCGCAATAGGTTTTTACCGCCAGCTCTGGCGACATCTTGTCGAGGATTCTGGGGATCTTGCGCTTGGTGTAAAACTCTTTCTTGCGCACGATCCTGTCGTAGAATTCGGGATCCTGAACGTCAGGGTACAGTTTCGTCCCGATCAAAAGGTCAGTTTTTACCTGCGATGGATCAGACATCTTTTGGTCCGACTAAATGTATTTCCTGCACGGCCATAATGATGCAGCGCAAAAAGCAGCACAGCTTCGGGATCATCCCGATCAAGCTGTTCGACTACAAGATCCGGTTCATGGTTATCCAAAAGCGGCACACCTACGCGTATCTGGACTTCATGCGCGGCATGTACGACGAGGACGATGACGAGCAACTCTCCGAAAAGTTCAACCTGATGACGTTTCAAGAGCTCTCGTGGATCGCGAATCTGAGCAACGAGGCTTTGTGGGAGGTGACGTGGCTGACGAAAGAGCATTTCCCTTCGTACCCGACTTGCATGAAAAGGCTCTCGTCTGTTCGGGAGAAACCGAACTTCAAGGAGCTGATCAATAGCGCAGAAGGCGTCAGGGCGACGAACTGGGAGTTTCCGAAAGGTCACAAGTGCAAGATCACGGAGAAGGATTACGAATGCGCTGCAAGGGAATTCCGGGAGGAAACCGGTTGGGAGACGATCACCATTTTGAAAGAGATCGATCCGATCACGATCGAGTTCCTCGGCACAGACAAAAAGAAATACACCGTGGTGTACTATATCGCGTATTGCATGGACAAACCGAGATCGTATCTGAAGCCGTCAGCGCGGCACCAAGCTTGCGAGATAATGAGCTACGATTGGATCTCTCGGAAGGAGATCAAGAGTCGGATCGATGGCAAAAAGGGGAAGGATCTCTACGCAGAGATAGACTCTCGCTACAAAAAAATATGCGACTCGATCAACATGTTGTCCATGTCTCAGAGAGCGCTCGCGCTCACAACCTCAGCAGCCTCGGTCTCGCTCGTCTCGTCGGTAAAAAGTTCATCGTCGTCGACTATCTCGTTTCTGGAGATTCCGTGATTTCGGCCAATCTCTTTTCTCTTTCTACGACCCGTCGGCAGAGTTCATCGCACAAAGCGGGCTCTGTCCGTTCGTACGATGCTGGCGGGAACATTACGTCCGTTCGTTCAAACTCATCCGGAACCCAATACTGAATGTTCACAACAATGTCTTGCCCTTTTGGTTCCATGGTTTGACTCGTAGTTTATCTGTCTTTCAATTTTCCTCGGGCGGGACGAAGATGTCGGCCGCTATCGTTACTCTGACGGTTTCAAATCCGTCTGCTGGCCGAACGATCGACGGAAGGTATCCGGTGCTCGTTTTTTTTCATCAGGCTTGCCCGTCTGGAGCACGGGCATTCTGAGAGAAGTGGCCACTTTCCCGTTTTCGTCGTACACGTCCGTTTGTACCATCTGCCAGATCGGGGTTGAGGGTGGAGCCGGCGCTGTCGGCAGAGGCGGAGTCTGAGCCGTCTCGAAATCGCGCTCTGGACTGTCCTCCGGACAGGAACAGGTTCCCGTTGGCGTCTGCAGGACGTCCATGATGGAAGAGTTGCGGATCTTCTCATTGTAGAAACAATCGTCGCAAACTACTTCGTAACTTTCGGCACCTCCGACGTGGAGATCGCCCTCGAAGGCCACTTTTTGCCGATGGAAGAATGCGCCTTCGTACCCGCACCGTGCGCAAATGCTCGACATCCAAGTCACTTCGGCGTACGGGAGCAGTTTCGGAAGAAGCGGAAACACTTCTTGCTTGTACGACGCATTCAGCATATCGACGTTGATCTCTTTCCTATCTTGCGCCCACAGCAGAATCGTCTCGGCGGCATCTGGATAGAACTGGCCTTCGGTGACAAAAAGGTCGGTCGCGTCGGTCTTCACTTCTGAGAGTCTGTCGACAACGAAGTCGGCCTTCATCAGAAGGTTGTCGTGCGAGATCACGTCGTCTTGTGAGAACCTGCTATCCATACGGGGCTTGATGAGGACCACCTTTTTACCGGCGAGCCGTTTACGGCGCATACGGCGCAAAAGCTCATTTGTCTTGCCCGCGAACATTGGACCGATGATCAAATGGATTCTAGGCGGCATATCTGGCTTTGGTCTGTTTGCTTGCAGTCTTAAATTTTAACGACCGTATGGCAAGGTATCGGGCTAATGGAATCCACACACGAATCAATGAAAGGAACGGTCAAGAAGATGGTAATTGATGCCTTCGGGGTGTCCTCGGAGGCTTTCGCTGAACATATCAGCGGTTGCGTGACGCCGAAAGACGGAGAAGACTGCGTCCGTAAATACATTATGCTGAATCGAAACGGTCAGGCAACAACCGTAGAAACGATCCGAGGGTTCACAGAATATTGGAAATTGAGCACTATCCGGCCAACCATGTCTGACTACAGCTGGTACGCCGGCAAAAAGGCGAGCTCTCTTCGCACCGATCCGATATGCACTTTATGCAACCAAGCAATCAACGTTGGTGCCAGAAGGAAATTCCTTACCTGTGCCCACGTTTTCCACCTTGACAGGCCCGATTGCCTTGGCGATAAAGCCATAACGGACTGGCTTCGTGAAAACGAGACCTGCCCTATTTGTCGAACGCACCAGTCGTAATCTTCTCTTCACGTCGTGCCGCGACCCCTATTTTTTTGCTGTTCGGCCTCAAAATTGAACCCCGTATCCGAAAGTCGGCAAACCATGGAACATATCGGAATCCACGTTTCAAAGCTCAAGTTCGCCACTATCCAGCAGGCTTGCGAGGCCACTTCTGACGAGTTCAAATGCCCGGTCATGCAGATCTTCCTCGGTACGCCGAGAGGTGGTTTCGTGACGAAGATAGATCCAACGTTCGGAGAGTTCATCAAGGAGAACGGGCTGCGCGTGTACGGTCACACCTCGTACACGACATCTGTCGATCCGGCAAAAAGTGGGTTCCTGACTGAGCAGTTAGCTAGTGCATCCGAGCATGGGATTCGCGGAGCCGTGTTTCATGTTCCGAAGGTGAACGCCAAATCGTTCGCCTCGTCGCTCGCCGAATGCATGGAAGGAACGAAGTACAGCACCGAACTTCTCTTGGAACACAAAGCGATGATCCCGTCTCCGTTGAGTCTCGAGACGCCGGAGAAGATCAATAAGTTCATGCTGGCTGTATTGGAACAAGGAATCAAGGCAAGATTTGTGCTAGATACCGCGCATATCTTCGCTGGCGACGTGCCGGTGAGGACAGAAGATGAAGCTGAGGAGTACCTTGCGGGTCTCGAAGACGAAAAGTGGATCGGACTTTTGCATCTGAACGGGAACGCGATAGCAGGAGCGCACAAGGATAAGCACGCTACGGCGTTCAGCAAGCACGACAAGATCTGGAGGAAGATGCCGTACGCTACCAGTGGGTTTGCCGCTTTTTACGAATTCGGCAAGAGAATAGGCATCGATACCGTCGTTGAGACGAAAGATCAGAAGGCGGAGAAAGTTGAGTTGCACGCGTTATTCGATAGGATCTAGATGCCGCTGGCGCTGCCGCTGGCGCTGCCGCTGGCGCGGCGGCCACCGGCCGATGGCAATGAACAAGTGATTGTTCTTTTTTTGCTTTGCAAACACAATGGCAACGACGCCCTGCTCTGAGATTCTTCAAAAGCTGCAGACAGCGGTTATCGGCGATATGGGCAGCCCAGCATACATTGACTATCGGAACCGGATGGCCGTGAAAGACATAACGCTGCGAGATTTGACGTTCAAGCTCGCTACGATAAAAAGGGAGGTTCTTGCCGCACAGACAGAACAGGAGAAGAAGTCACTCACCACTTTGTTGACTCAGTTGCAGTTCGATTACGATAGCGCGATGGCGATACAAGTCCCTCGGCCAGAGATGGCTTCTGACGTCTTTCGCGGGATGGATCTGACCTGTATGAACTGCCCGACGAGCATTTCTCTTTCCGGATCGTCGCTGCAGGCGGATCTCGATAACATCAAGCAAGCAAACACCTGTGTGTCTCAAAAGACCGTCAACTACGGCGCAGCGAAAGGTAACATGCAAGACGTCTCGTCCGAGCAGGGCATTAAAGTTCAGCAAGGGACCGACGGCGGAAAGACGGCGGGTGAGACAGAAAAAGTCAGTGGGCAGGTTGGCGCTTCTGGCGTTGGGGACTTGGGAATTGGGTCCGGTTCCGGCGGTAGTCCTCTCAAACCTCCGCCCGTTGCACCTGCCGCGCCTGCGGCGCCTGCGGCACCTGCCGTCTCTCCGCCTGTTGTGCCAGCGGGCGATGCAGAGGAACCGCCACAGCAAAAAAATGATGACTGGGTTCCCCTTCTGATTGGGGTTCTGGCGACTCTTTTTATCGCTGCGATCGCTGGTGGCTTGGTATGGCTTTTTGCACTCCGTCGTAACCGCGCCGCAGGCTCGCCTTCCACGAAATAACTTCGGCCTTGCTCATGTTCGAATCGCGGATCGCGGTGTATATGTTGAACATCTCGTCCATGTTTGCCGCTTTTCGCAGACACATCTCGATATCGTAAATGACTTTGATCGATATATCCTTCTCGATCATGAACTTCAAAAGTTCGTCGACCGACGGCATAATCAAGGACATGTCTGTCCCGCAGCACTTCAGCATCGAAAGGTACTCCTGGATTTGCAGCCAATAACCGTCGGGATCGTCAGATTGCCACCCCGGCAGGAGGATACAGTTCCAAATCTCTTGCGTTGAAATCGTCGAGCCGATCAGATCGCCCCTCGATTTCGCGTAATCGTGGAGATCAGACTTTTGGATGGAAGTCAGATCGATGAGGAACTTTGCGAGTTCGACATCGAAAGTGAAGATCGGCTCTTTCCCTTCTTCCGACAAACGTCTCATAACCTTGTTACTTTGGACTGCCAACGCGCATACAACGCTGTAGTTCATCGTTGACTTGTTCACTTGGGAATCTAGCAGATCGTCGATTGCAACCGGACAAGCGACTGAAAAGCGGGTCAATATGCATGACAGTGCCGCGAGCTTCGTTTCGACGGCAATGTCGGGTTCCTCGAGAAATTCGACCATTACGTACTGTTGCTGATTGATGAAGTCCTTAGATTTGGCTTCTTGCTCTTGCAGGATTCATTTTTTGTTGACGCCGCCACGCAGACCGCCGTTAGCGACAATGTCTGGATGCATAAAAAGATGCGGCAGTGCGACAACTGTAACTGTTTTACGGGTCCCGCGTGGCAGAAGTCAGTCGACAAAAAGCGAAAAGTGATGGACAGTCTGCCGAAGCACCCGACCGTCGTGAACATTCCGAAGAACAAGATCCATATCGTCAATATCAAGTCTCCAACCTTCGCGTCCGTGTTCAAGGAGTTCGTTCTCGAGGAGACAATGATGTACGGTATCGACGTGGAGAACAGCATCACTCCTTGGCAAAAAGACACTGGCAACATCCCGGTTCTCATACAGATCGCCCGTTCGTTCGAGGCGATCGATGACCCTCGGAACGACGACATTCTGTTGATCATCATTCCGCTTTTTACCGGCAAGGACATCTTCACCGGATCGGCCAAGCAGTTGAAAGACTTTCTCGAGTCAAGCCGCCGTTATCAGAAGTACGGGTTCGGAGTCGGTAGCGATCTTTTCACGATGCAGAAGCACATGGGGATTACCGTTTCGATGCACGATCTGCAGCACGATTTTTCGCCACAGCTCGGTCTCACGACTGTCGTGGCGAAATACGGAGTCGACGTTATCAGTCCGGTTATCGGGCCGGATAGCTATCCAACGTTCTCGAAATGGCAGAACCGTTTGTGCGAGTGCCAGATTCTGTATGCCGCTTTGGACGCTTGGTGCGTGCTACTCCTCGCGAAACTGTACCGCCGGATCCCGATGTCGGACAGAACTTTCGTCTGAGGAACTCGGTGGAGAGTTGACAAATGGAGCGATTCAACGAGATCATTGCTATTTCGGAAAAAGGGTTCCCGCAGGGATCGTTCGACTGGCTCAGACTCCGACTTTCTGGCTGGGGCTCATCGGAAATTCCATCTCTGATGGGGCGCAATCCGTTCAAGTATTCTAACGCATGTGTCGCCGAAAAGGCGTTCCTCGTAGAGTCTAACTTCTGCAACGCATTCATGGAGCATGGCAAAAAGTACGAAGACGTTGTAACCGCGTATATCGCGCGGCGGTACGGGTCGAAAGTTTACAAGACTACTTGCGTTCCGACGAAGATACCGGACGAGGTCGCCGATGGATGCGAGGGTTACGACATTATGTTCGACTCGAGCGACGGACAGCTCATTATCGACGGAAAGCCCGTCGTGATAGAAATCAAGTGTCCAGCGAAACGGAAAATCAAATCGTCGATCCCTGGTTATTACGCCGATCAGGTTCAGAACCACCTTTTCAACACCGGGTTTGAGCGGTGTATCTACATTGACTGCGATATCCGCAAGACGGATGAATTGGTCGAGGGAGGGAAGGATAAAAGCGGGCTGATCGGGATCTCGCCGACTGTGCATGGAACCATCATCCCTGAAACTTGGCCCGGAGATTCGCCGGACTGGGAAACGCGTGCGCGGGCGGAGATTCTTGCGATAGCGCCCGACGCAGTCGCGGAGTACTGGGCGATCAACGATATCGCCATCATTGATGAAAAGCCGAACCGCCGATGGTTCAGAGAAGTATATCCGGTGCTAACGTCGCAGTGGGATATCGTGATGAAGTACAGGAACCTTCTGATCGACGAGATCATTCGGATAGCCGGTCTATCGGCAAAAAGCGGTCCCGCACTCGCAGAGCTCAAGGGCTTGCTGGCTCTACTTTTGGGAATCCGGCCCGAATTCGACTCTGAACTTGCGCGGCATCTGAGCACTACGAAAGGGATGATCGCGAAACTACGTGAGACTTTTGCCTCGGCTATCAACACTGCGAGAGGTCTGGTGATCCAGTCTTTTTGGGAAGACATGCGTTCGCTACGGGCCGGTGGGGCCGGTGGGGACGATTGAGCCCCTGCGGGGTGCGCGTTCTGTCTTTGTCTTTTTGCTGCGCGAGGTCCATTTTTATCATCGCACTCGTAAACATGGGCGCATCTTCATCAGTCAACGAGAACACGATCAAGAATATCATCGGCAACAACATCGACACTTCGACGTACAATACGCTGAAGCAGAAGTACACGACGTATTTCAAGACGATGCAGATGATCGATATCAAGACCGATTCTGGCACCGTTACGCTCGAGGACATAACGCAAAAAGCCGAGCTTGTGGACTACGTCGCTTTTACCGATATAATCACGGACGCTCAGTCTTTGAACCTTCCGACCTCTGTGATCTCGCAGCTGGAAGCGCTCCAGAAAACGACTTCCGGGATCGGGATCTCGATTTCGAAAGCGAAGAACGACTTCGAGACACGGGTCCAGAATACGCTGAGTCAGAAGACGGTCAATGAGATGGAGAAGTCTTGCGAGAAAGAAGCTTTCAACGATCAGGTCATCAAAGTGCAGACGGGCAGCGGGAACGTCGTGCTGAAGAACGTGAATCAGCTTCTGAGTTTGTACAGTCAGTGTCTCGGAAATACGACGGTCGACTCGTCGAAAGACACGACAGCCTCCGTTACGTCAGCCGGGAAGGCGGCAATGACTCAGGAAACGAAAGGGATGGATCTCACCGGGATCTTGCTGGCGGTACTTTTGCCTCTGGTGATTCTCGGAGTCGTGGCGCTGGGGCTGTTCGCCTTTTTCCCGAAAGCGCTTTCGGCGATCAATCCCTTCGGGAAGAAAGGTTCCGCGGGATCGGGTAAGCAAAAAAAGAAACTCCGATGAGCGCGAATTTGGCTCTGCCGCTCATTCGCAAGTTTCGGAACCGGAACCTTGACAACTAGATACAGTCAGCCTTGATAAGCATCTTGATGATGAAAGAGAAAACTGCGGTCGTGACGCACATCTTTATCGCCCCGCCCATGCTCAGTCGCCCCATTTCGTCGGTCAACGTCATAACTTTCGAGCCGTGAACCCAGGAAATCGTCTTCGGATTGAATATCGCCAGCAAAAGTCCGAACTGCAGCAGCACTTCTTTCAGGTCCGAAAAGTCAAGTTTCGGCATCACTGGCGCTGAAAAGCCCTCTGTCTTCGCCGCTTGCGGGGCTTGTGCCGCTGCCGCTGCTTGTGGGGCGCCAGCGCCCATTTCTTTTTGCTGCGACGATCCCGCTTTCGCCCGCTCATCGTCTCCTTCTCTTTTTGCCTTCACACCTCGCGCGTTCATGTACGTAGCGAAATCGTCGAAGGAAATCCCGTCTTCGGCCAACAACTCTTCTTTCGGCCTTCGGCTTTTGCTCATGTCCGCTTTTCTTGCGTGAGGGGTTTATTCTAATCAGACGAACGTGAGCGTCCCCTCATCGTTAAAAGTGTAGAGCAGAACGTCTTGCTGCCTCGTGAACACATTCCTGTTGACGACGCGGTCGAAGATGCCATTGAGCAAAAAGACTCTCGTGATCTCGCTGCTAAAAAGCTCCTGAATGAGCCGCGACATGTTGGTGATATATTCCTCTTTCGTCAGCATCAGTTGTTTCCCGTCGCATCTGCTCGACTCGGCGATCTCTCCGCAGAAGTAGGTAACGTTCGGAATCTCTGTCGGCGGTGGAAGGTCTTTCGTTTGCTTGACGATCTTGATATGCGGATCAACGTGTTTACGGACGATATCTGCGATTGCGCGCTCTTGCCCAGCTCGCTCATTTCGGCCAGTCTGCAGTAACTGTTCGATAGCGTTCTTCGATGTATGGTCGAAATCGAAAGTGTGTGCCTCGACAAAAGCCTCGAGAGCCGGATAGTTTGCCAAGATCGCGTCTCTGTCCTGATGGCTCATCTTTCCGCGAATGTCCTCGACGAATTCCAGGTACGGCAAGTTCTCGTGGGAGCGCATAATCTCCATTCTCATCTTTCGGTTCCGCTCGAGGCGGATACTTTTGACGAGAGCGAGCTTCATCATGTTGTACAGTTCGAGACCTTCCAGCATTTTCATCACGTGGAGAGTCCGTTCGTCGTCTTTCTTTGTCTGCGACGCGATCGCCCCGTTGCAAGTATCGAACTTGAATGGTGAAAAGGTCTCTTTCGTGATGTCGTAGTCTTTCTCGAAAGTCGCGATCGGAGTTGGCTCGAGAAAGAACGCACCGCCGTCCTGTAAAAAGACGCCCAGCACTGCGGTTGCGTCCCGAATGACGTGGTACCCTCCGAGAGTCAGGAACGCCCTGGCCTTTTTGTAGTCGTTCTCGATGGTCTTGTGACTTTTGATAACTGAGTGCGGAATCGTCGCGTCGACGCGCATTCTCATCGGAACGATCAGCCCGTCGGCCCGTCTGACGAAAGAGACGACGCCGTTCCGCGAAACGTACTGCTCTTTTATCTGCTCGCGATCGATCCGCTCGACGCCCTCTTCATTGAAATTCGCTTTCCAGATCGCCGCCAGAGTATTGACGATCGCGTCTCCGCGTTTGAACACGCTCTTCGAGATCTTTTTGATGTTCTTGTGACTCGCGCTGTAACGGTTCACCGTGACGTAGTAGATTGGGTAAAAGTTGCCCTTCTCCGTCCGAATGATCACGATCGTATCGCGATCTTCCGTCAGGAATTCTTGCACCGCGTTCAGCGTGTTCGTCAAGTCGATGCCCGTCTGGGTGATAGAAATGATGACGATATGGATATCGAGGGTCGCTTCCAGCATGGGTTTGAATATCGACACCGACTCGTCGGGCGTAAACTTTCCGTCGACGAGCGTTTGTCGGAGTTCGTCTACCGAGTCAAAAGACAGGTTGGCCCGCCAGTTGATCCGCGAGAACATGCTCTTCACGTCGATGTTCGTAATGCAAGTCTGGATCGTCGTGTAGATCGCCTCGGCAGACTTTTCCATCGCCTCCTGCGTCGTCTTGAACTGTGAAATGTCGATGCCGTTATACGCGTACACGGCTGCGGTGACGAAAGAGTATGGCGCTTCCTGGAAGACTCCGTACATCTTGTACATCTCCATGTACTTGTCGACGGGGATGTTGTTGAAAAGGGACTCCAGCTCGCGCGGCAGATCGGTGAACCGGCCGAGGTGAACGTCGTCACTGTACTTTCCGAGGTACCGCATGATCGAGTAACCGGCTTGTTCTTCCCCTTCTTGCATCGACATACACTGCCGGAACAGAAGGCGCTTCTTTTTGCGCGTACCCTTCCATTGTTTTTCGACTCCGCAGCAGATCGAACATTTGCCGGTTGGATGCCCTGCGGGCGACAGAAACCCCGGGTACTTGTACTTCTCGGAGTGCATGCACACAAAGTGGAGTGTCTCGCCGGTGGTGGCGCTTTTGTACTTCAGCTCGTGCTCTTTCCGCGGGTCGTCCAGTTTCGCGAACTCCTCGTCGGTAAAAAGGTTGGCCTGCCGGATGTATTGGCACTTTGTGGAGAATGGCGCGGCGTTGGGAAAGCTCTCGTGATACATGTAAGTATCCGGATCGAGAGCCTGGTACTTCTTCAGCCGGTTCACTTCTCCTTCCATGTCGCCTTCCGTCGTGATATCCTGCGCGCGGAGGAAGAAAGTTCGATCCTTGATCTTGTCGCGATTGTTGTAGACCTGAACGATGTGATCGAACAAGGTTGCCAGCTCGTTGAGATATGAGAGGCTTTTTATCTCCCGGATGTAGATCTTGTGCTGCTTCGTCATGAAGTTGTTGAACTTGACCATAAAGACTCGGTAGTTCTTGTCCTCGAATTCGTTTGTTGAGGGCCGCGTCGTCGGATAACGCATGATCTTCCGGAGGACGAAAGTGTCGCGATAGTCCTTCTTGAACTCCTCCGGAGCGGTTTCGATGAACGGGGCGAACATGTTGAGGTAAGTTTCGAATTGCGCGTACTGTCCGGGGACGAAATGAACAGTGGCGTTAATGTTCGCGATGCACTGATCTTCGACCGTCGAAAGGAAACGCAGTCGACGGCCGATCATTGAAAAGATGTCGGCCCGCTTGTTCAGCATTTCGATGAAGTGGTTCGTTACTTCCATGAACCGCCTCACGTCTTCCAGCTTGATGCCGATCTCCTCTCGAACGTTAAAAGTCGTCTCAACCCTGCCGTTCGGGTAAATAGTGATCGTCTGCATCTGCGAGTACAGAATACTCTTTTTGTCGGTGCTCATCCGGTGCTCGAAAGCGATGCACTGATCGAGGACTCTCGCGTGAGCGAACCTCGCACCGTGGGATTTGTAATCCTCTTGCGCCTGTTTGACGATGAGAGTCTCGTTCTGACGAAACGAGATCGCCGGTATACTCGTCGCACAGTCGAACATTTCGAACAGAGCTCTCGTGTCAACGAAATCGACTGTCGGGACCTCTTCGTTGCGCAGGATGATCGAGTTGATCGAGACGCGCGAAAGAGCAGACGGGAAGTGCTCGGTAAAAAGGATGTTGTACAGCTCGTTCTTTTTGAGAGTGATCGCCCAGAGAAGGCTCGCCGACTCCTCGATGTCTTTTCGCCCCAGCGACTGCAGTACTTTCTCGAACGTTGGAATGTTCAGGATCGACGGGAAGAACTTGCGAATCGCACCGTAGAAGACCTTTCTTTTTGCCTGCTCGGTTGCCGTCGCGAAGTACCGCGCGATGTTGCCCATCAAATCGGCGACGGTCGTGAAATAGATGGTGTCTCCGAATTCTGCCAGCTCTGTCGTCGAAAAGCAGCGGATCACCGACGCGTCGGTGACGTTCCCGTCGATATGCGGCTCTACGGAGTTATCGTGCGAGATGAAGTCGTTCAGGCTGACGGCTTCCTCGTTGATCGTAAATTCGATGGAGGTCTTTCGCTTCACGTCGTCGAACAGAAAGATCGAGTCCGGAATCAGCCTTTCGATCGCTGCGATATCGTGCCGGAGTTCGACCAGAGTATCGACGTTGAATAGCAGCTTGTTGTAGAAAAAGACGGTTTGTTCGCCGGTGAGATCGCTCTTTTTGAACCCCTTCTCGGTGAAGATGTCGTCGATATCGTACTCTCGGACAAGTTTTTCCAGGACTCTCACGTCCAGATCGCCGTCTGCCCACAAAGAGCCCTCGAGCCCGATCGCCTTTTTCCATGACGAGCCGTAGACGTCCGAAAGGTGCTTTTGTGACTTCGTGGCCTTCAGAGTCTTCAGCGCCTCTATCGTGTCTCGTTCGTTGCCGATATAACTGCGCACGTTGTGGATCAGTGGCTTTCCGTCCTTGAATTTGACCCAGACTATCTTGTAAGGGTACTTGTTGACGAATGACTTCGAGTACTTCTCCGTCATCTTTTGGTTCTCAAAATTGATCGTGCTGGAAATGGAACAGCAAAAAGAAAGGGACCGTTTGACCGACCTGATGGAAGAACGCAAATCGAAGTACCTTGTTCCGAAGCATAAAGTGGTGACGTTCGAGCAACTGCGCAACCTTTTGTCCGACAATCAGATCCAGTTCGCGAAGTTCCAGCGCAGTATCGACACTTCTCGGGCGAAAGCGATCTGCGAGTACATCAAGCATTACTATTCAGAGAGGACCTTTTCACTTGGAGCCCCGCTAATCTGCTTCACGACGGGCGATCCGTCGCCGCTATTTATGCTAGATGGGCAGCATCGCGTGCACGCGGTAAAAAGCGTCCCGTTGGGTGTCGCTGAAATCCTCGCGGACTACCCGATTCACGCGCTCGTTTACGAGGATATTTCAGTCGAGATGGCGTTCGAGCTGTTCAAGACTTTGAATCTTGCGATCCCGGTGCCATCTATTTACCTGACGTCGATCGCTCGAGACGGAGCGGCTAACAACTTCGCTCTGTACTACGAGTGGCTTCGATCAGAGTTTGCCCACTGCATCCGGCCGTCGGCAGAACCTCATCTGGAGAATATCAACGTCGATCGAATAATCGCATATCTCCAACTCGGGACCGACAAGGAACTTCTGGCGATGGGGTGCGGATCGTTTGAGCACCTGCGCGATACGACGCTTCTGATCAATGAGTACATTCAGAAACGATTGGAGAAAGAGGGCATCTTCGCGTTCAAAAGTCTGAACGGCCTTGGGAAAGGAACAGAATCATCGCTTTCGTCGGCGATGGAGAAAGTTAGATTCAAGGCGCACCAGTCCGGAAAACGAGAGTGCTACCTTGGGTTCGTAAAAAGCTGCAAGTGGGTCGACCTTTTGATCACTTTCAGCAAAGAGATTTCGCGATAAGCGCCGTACGCCGGACGATGTGCTTCATTTTTTTGCCGATCGGAAAGACATGCCCAAGAAGAAGAACGTGTACATCATGACGGCGGACGATGAGAAGATGCAAGACTTTTTCTCTTTCCGTCGAGGTTTCAAGACCTACGTGACGATCGATAATGGCGGTCGCGCGTTTTTGGTCACATTCAATGCGCGACGCATCTACATTGGCCGGTTTCAGACGCTGAGTTCGGAGAAAGGAGTTGTAATCTTCGTCTTCAAGCACATCCTGACGTACCCGAATCGAGGAATCTTCGTCGGAAAAGACTCTGAGCGGCGGTGGGCAGAAGGGAACAGCATTGTCTTTCGGCTTACCGGATCTACGTACATGTATGTCGGCGATCGGATCTTTTCGTTCAAAGCGCCAGACAAGCCCGTCAAGCTCATCAGTCAGATCGGCGGAACTTCAGCGTATCCATGCCTTGTAGGCAAAAAGGGCTACTATCTGCTGTCGGAGCGCGTCTACACTGTCGGCAAACCTCCACCGATAGCGTACGAAACGTACTACCGCTCGCCGGAAGGTCACAAGTGGAACCGTTTCGCGGTGAAGATAGTGGTGCCGCGCGCTGGCGATGAAGCATAAAATTTACTCCGGACCGTACAAGTTTGCAAACGATGTCTTCCTACGAAGAGATTATCGCTCAGCACAAGCGCTACCGGAACAGGTACCTCAACGGAGAAGGCTCGACGCTTGGAATGTTCGAGGGCCTTTTGACCGAAGAGGATATGCGTCGCGAATTGGAGAAGTACCGTCAGATGGAAGTGCCGCAAGGCTTCGTCATCAAAAGAGATGTCCACCACGAACCTTCACCGTTCGAAGTCAGAGGCTTCCATTCCGATTGCGCGATGGCGGGTAGCGCCGTCCTCTTCCTTTTGAACAAACTGCTAACCGAGGACGACACTCCCATACCATACTCCGACGTGGATTGGTTTCCGATCTGCTCGCAAGAAGACGGGCCGAAAGTTGCAGACGAATGGTACAGCGCTGTAAAAAAAACAGACTCGTACGCAACCCTGATCAGAACCAAGAACGCCTTTTCCACCGGAGGGTTGCATCAGTTTGTACTCGGCACGAGCAGAACTCTGTCGGAACTTCTGTTCTTGTTCGATCTTGCCCCTGCGGGCTGCGCGTTGTTCAGAGGAAAGTATTACTGCACTCCGGCCTGTCTGTTCTCGATCGCACACCGGACTATCATTTTCGAGTACGATATGCGGGAAGCCGGATACGAAGCACGATTCATGAAGTACGTTCGCGGAAAAGGTTTCCATGGAATCATTCCGGACGTTCAGTATCATCGGATCAACATGGAACTATTGAAGCAAGGAGAAGGATTTGGTGCAGTGATGTACTACAAAAGCGACCTGTCCGACTGTGGCGCTTTTTACGAATCGGTTCGGTATCTCCCCTCGCGCGGCAACGCGTCGAAGTGCCTCCGAATCGAATACACGAAAGAGCAAACCGTCCGATCGCTTTTGGCTGGAGAGTATGACGCTGAAGCGTATGCGAAGGGTGTCGTCGGAACCTTTTCGGGCAGTAACGTCTGTCACCCGAAGCAAGAGCTGGACGATATACGCAAAAAGGCGGTCATCGACGCAGAGGCTGTAAAGCTCGAGGACGTGAGCAAAAAGCTCCACACCACCGTCGAGATGCGACAGAGGGCGATCGACGGGATGTCGAGACTGCAAAAAGACAATTGGTTCTGCACCAGCCGTTACAAACCGGCACTTCTGGACGAGTTCATCATTCCGGAGCTCGCAGACATCATATACTCGTACGCGCAGATTGAAAGATTGTATCCGGTCGCGCAGTGCAGCGTTCTCGTCGAAGATGGTGAAGATCGAGACAACTGCGATGAGACAGTGATAGACTTGGATATCGTTCTTTCGCCAGATTTGAATCGCGTGGAAGGAAGGATCGTCGCTAGCGACATCGGTAAGCCCGTGAACGCGAAGGGAGTATCGGAAAAAGCCGGTTCTGTAACGAGAGAAGAACTGGAAGCGAGATTCGCAGCTGAGGACGCTGCGGAAGATGCCGAGCAAGATGCATTCATAGAGGAATGCAGAAAGAAGGAGCGTGCGAAGGAGCGTGCGAAGGAGCGTGCGAAGAAGAAAGGAGTGAGGAAAGTTTTGGAAACAGATTCGGAGACAGATTCGGGATAGACAGAAGCCGCGAAACCGCGGCGATCGCGGCGATCGCGGCGATCGCGGCGATCGCGGCGATCGAGAGGTTCATTTTTTTGTCGCGCAGAAGACGTTCGCGTCGGTGATCAGCTCTTCGATTGTCCGCACGACGCAGCTTTTTGCCTGTAGATTCTGGCACGCCGACTCGATGGCGCAGATGAAAATCTCGATGGTGCTCCTCCAAATTTCGCTCTCGTTCGCATTCTCCTTCTCTTTGCTCTCAGCTTTTGACTTCAGTCTCGCGTCGTACGACCGGTCGAGTTGAACGAAGATGCCGTCGAAATCGAGCTGATAGAGTTGTTTTTTTGCTGCCACGATATCTTTTGCCACGTACATCAGCACAGAAGACGGCTCAATCTTTTTCAAGTCTTCGATCAAACGCGCAAGGGCCAAAAGCGTCTCCTTCTCGTCTTGTCGCGCGTATGGAGTAACGTACTTGATCAAACGTATAAGTGTGCAGTTGAAGATGGTGTATTCTTTTGGGACCTTGTGCATGGTGTTTCGTGGCAGCAAAAAAAGAACCGACCGCGCGGTGGGTTGCCCTTCAAAATTGAATCTGACAATGTCGTTCGGGCAGACTGAAACATGGAATCAGAACCAGAACCAGAACCAGAACCGGAATGGAAGAAGGCTCCGGAGATCGAAAGATTGGCGTCGCTCATCAAGGCTTTTGAGGCAGTAAAGACGTTCTCGAAAGACGATGACGCTTTCTCTTCTGTCACTATCGGGGCTTACAAGATATCGGACTGCTACGATGGACGCTATCATTACCGCGTAGATTACGATCCTCTCAGGAACGGTGATGCGGCGGTGTATTTCGTTCGATACGTCAGCGTCGAGAAAGACATGTTCATATATTGCAAAGGTCTTGAAGGCTGGACTTTCGGTAAAGAGCCGATCGATGGCGGTATCTATCGGTTATCGACGTGCGAATTTATCGGAGGTTCGAAGTCCGACATGATGGGCGATATCGTTCGATTGTTCCTGAGCGAGTTCAAGATGACAAAAAAAACGAAAGCCGCTCTCCTCCGATTGATCGATGATATCGAAAACCCGTAGACCTACAGCGTCAAAAGCAACATACTCACGTCAGTCTCGCTGACGAAGTTGACCACTCTATTTTTTTTGTCGACCGACATCGCCACCATCCGTTTCAGAGGCCAAGCGGGCTTGGATAAAAAGCTGACATACAGGTTGCCACTGCACGTCCCGACCTGCTGGATATCGAAGTCTACGCAGCTGAAAGTTTGGTTGATCGGTTCTTTCCTCGGGCAAATTACTGGGTCCAACTGAATGACGATCTCGCCATCGGCAATAGACAACGATCCGTCGTACACACATTTCTCGGCGTCAGTTATCAACACACCATGCATCGTAGAGTAAAAAGTCGCGCTCGCCGCCATATTCACAACGAGCGTCAATAGCACCAGCAGGCTGTTCGTTCTCTCCATTCTCTTCATTGGTCGACCGCTTTTTACCGGAGAGGGTTTTGCGTTAAATATGTGTCCTGTCGAATTCTACGTGGCCTACATCGTGCTGCGGCTCGACCGTTTTGATGAAGAATGGGATGATCGTTTCGTCGCCTTCGCTGATTGGATCGTCCAGGGCGAACTCTTCATCGCACAAAGTCGCCGAGTATGCGAACAGTGCCCTGCTGGTGTGCTCGACGTACAATAGCAGTCCGTGCGTTTCGCCTATTGACGTGGGAATCACTAGAAATCTTCTTTCGAAGATGATGATCTCGCTGTCCGAATAATGTACTCCCTCGATCACCGCGTGCTCGTTGCCGCGAACTATATCGATGTATCTCGGTTTATCGTTGTAGCGCACGGTGAATTCTGCCGGCCAGGGGGTTGCCGGATCGATCGGATCTGCCGAATCTGCAGGATCGATCGGACTGACTGAGCTGTTCTCGCTCGCTGTGCGAATGGCTCTTTTTACCGGTAACCACTGAGTCTTTGTGTCATGGTCGTAGAAGAGCACGTGCGTAGCTGCAGTAACCGTGGCCGTAGCCACGAGCGTCAGAAAGAGCAGCTGGAATCCCATTTTGAAGTTTTGTCAGAAGCCCGTAAACCGAATGTCTATCGCAAATACTCTCGCGTTTTGCCATCCGATCCCGTGCGATGGGGCGGAGCATAAACAGTCGGAGGCCGACAAAGTTTACACTTACTCTCCGCGTGCTCCTGTGACTCAGGGGCTCTCTTTCGTGTCCATGGAAACGCTCAGAGACAACTTTTTCTGCGAGTACGCTGTCACAGGACAGTGGGCAGTGGCGGCAAAAGGCTTCCTCTTCCTGCAAAAAGCGGTCCCGCGAATGGAGAGTCGTCAGGTTTATCATCCTACCGCGGTATGCCCCGTATCTGGGGTGTTGGGCACGATCACAGAATTCGCCATCTCGGCAGACCTTTTGGGCAAGATAGGCAACTGGTTTGTCACCGTAGAATCGGGCTCTTGGATGAGAACTTACACGGCTCTTGACCTTTTTATCGCAGACGCGCTGGCGATGTTCGTCGATAACTCCAACTGGCTTCCAGCGACGGAGCGCAAAAAGGTGAAGCACACTCTCACGGTTCCGTGCCGACCATCCGTTTCAGCCTCCATCAAGGTTCACGAATCGAAAGAGGACGCTGTTCTGACCGGCGGCGTCTCAGAAGTTTACGCCCTATGCTCGGACGCGCCCGCGCCCGTGGCGTTCGTCTATCCGAGTTACGAAACACTGTACATCCAGCCCCGGGAACTCGTGACTCGAAAGGGACTGGTACGAGCATATCTGGTTCCGATCAGAGACGGGCGGCCGATCATTCGGACAATGCCGGAAGTTGCGAACGTTTTCGTCGGTCTGAAGTGGCGCGCCAACACTGCTCTCGCGTGGCTTTTGCCCTCCGCCAGCGTGTGGTCGCGAATGGACTTTTGGTTCTACGTCGTTGAGTATCGCCCTCAGTGCCCGGGTCCGATGGAAACCGGCCCGATCGTTTTGGAACCTTGGGAGTGCCCGACTTTCGAGTGGAGAGACGGATTCGGTCATGAAGAAAGAATGCTCTGCTGCATGACGTCCATTGAAAAATTTAGCGAAGATGTCTAGCGTATCAAACTGCACAAATGCAAGTTCCACCAGATATTTACTACCCAGTGCCTGAGGGTCTTACGGATTCGCAGAGACGCTGCGAGATGATGAAGTTTCGGATCCACGAAGAGAACGTCGCGAGTCTGATTTCTATGCCGCTGGCAGGGTTCTCTTTCGAATACGTCCTGATCGCATTCAGATCCCGCTCGGGAGAAATGATCCAAGTGCTCGGTTCGTTGACCAGAGAAATCATCGCCTGCGCACAGAGCGGCATTTGCTGCGGACTATTATCCGGTTCGCTGATCGACACGATGATCGTCCTCGTCTTTTACGCGGTTAACTCGATGCGACTGGAGCTCGCCGATTACTTGGGAGCACAGATCAGGAAGGTTATGCTTTTTGCAGAGAACCCGAAAGCCGCCATAGCGGTAAAAAGCTTCCTCGCGAATAACGAATCGAAAGGGAAGACGCTGATGTACAACGGGCAGGAGCGGCTTTTGACGGTTATCGACCGGACGCCGTTGGACCTGATCATGAAAAAAGTGTGCATTGATTACTGCGTCTTCGGGACGAGATACACTAACGACGAGGGTGGCTACATCAACGTGATCGAGAAGTTCAAGCAGATGCAAGAATAGAACCCCTGCGGGGTGTGGGCTGCGGGCTGCTCGGCGAGACGTTACGGAAGCAAAAAAACAACCCTTACTTTTTGTTTTTTTTTGAAGGTTTTGTTCCATGCTGGCTTTCAGCTATCAACCGAGTGGCTATTGTACACAGGTCAACCGCTGATCGTCAGTCCTATTTTACACCGCCGAACGGCCGCTGGTTGGCCGCTTAGTGCTTCGTCATAATGGCATCCTTCGGCGAGATGGTGCCATAGTCAAGCATTGTCATTCTTGCCCACTGCGTGTCCTGATCGGTAATGACGCAAACCGAGAGGCAGTAGAAACCGCCCGCGCCGAGCGTTTGTGTGCGAGCGTCGACGCGCTTGACCGGATACAGCGATTGGAGGCTGTACGGGTAGACCATGTCGGTGATGTAGTTGATCACCGTGATGAACACGACGGACATGTTTCCGCATTTGCACGTCTCCGGGAACGTGCTGACGAACACTATATAGCGATTGTCCTTCGCTATTTGGTAGTGCTGGGTCAACGGGTAGTCGAGGAGGTGCGGGGCCACCATGTATCTGCCCTCGTGGTTGATGTATTGGAGCATCGTGCTTTGGTGCGCCATGTCAACCGTCGAGTAATGTACTGCCTTTCGTGGCACGTACATGTATTTGGCAGTCGCTTCGAAAGTGTACGGCGTGAAGTATGACTCGATCACGTCGTGCAGGTTTTGCGGGTAGTGCGGCAGGAACTCTCTGAGGACAGAATGGAGGCATGGTTCCATGCTTGGCAGCGTACTGTGCGTGTTTTCCGAGAAGACCAAATCGAACACGGGGTAGGTAGATTCCATGGAGAACGGTAGAACGGTAGAACGAGCAAATGGTATCCAAAACGATGCTTTTCCTGTAAAAAGCCGACGCTAAGCCATTCAATTTTTGGAGACTCCGTGCCTTTTTACCAATGCCGCTGGCTGCCGGCCGTTGGCGGAGGCCGAGCCTGGGATAGCAAAAATTGAGGCCGCAAAGCCGCAGGGATAGTTAGCTTGCTTGTAAATCATGGATATCATTCTCCTTCCAGACGTTGTCTGCTACTATCACGCTCGCTGCCCAGATGGAACGACGGCGGCGTCAATGCTGAAAATGGTTAACCCCGCAATGACGCTCGTCGGCATCAACCCCTCCTCCCCTGCGTCCGTATCCCGCCACGTCATTTGCCTTGACGTCTTCCCCAGCACCTCCATGAACGGCTGCGAAGCCCTTCTGCATATTGACCACCACGTCAATAGATTCGGCCCGAACTCGGCATTGACCGAACTGTACGAGGAGTTTCACAGTGCAGCCTGGCAAGTGCTGCAGCTTTTGAAAGCCCACGGCCACGTCTTCACCCCGGCTTTCGAGTACTTTGTCTACTGTGTAGACATCTACGACTCGCTGCCAAAAAGCGGTGCAGCGTCTTACATCACGAGCGCCTGCACATCCCTTGGCGCTTCAGCGCACGTGCTGCGCGTCGACAGAGATGAAGAGAACGATCGTACGTTCACCACGACCCTCTTCACAGAGCCCTACGATATCAACTATATCACGATGGCTCTCATCCGAGGCTTTGAAGCCTGCGGCAGCGCCGCCCTCGAGAAAGCGAAAAGACGCGCCTTCTTCCTCATGCCCTTTTCGCTGGAAGACGCGCACACCGCGGGCACACTCGTCGTGTGCCGCTGGCGTAGCGAAGGCGATGGCCTTTTATCGGCCAACGCTATCAATCTCCCGACCATGTCCGAAACCGACATTGCGGCGGTAGAGATTTTGGTCGCGGCGAGGGTTCTCGACGCGCCGCTGAGGACTTTCCTCATATGCCCACGCACCAGTTTCGCTTCGCTCCGAAGCATCGATCCAGACGTGGATGTAGAAAAGATCGCCGCGGCGTACGGCGGATCCGGGCACAAAGGCGCCTCCGCCTTTCGAATACCCGCCGACATGGTCCGAGAGATCATCGACTGCACCAACTTCCCTCTCGGCTGGAAGCGCGTGAAGTCGAAAGCGACGAAGAAGAAAGAGAAGCTCGTGCTCCGAAAAGGACTGTGGGCACGTCCGCCAGTGGCGAAGAATGCGAGCTGGCAAGAGAAGTACGAAGACATGAGGTTCAGAGAGATGTACGCGAGATGGAAAGTCGAGAAGCCAGAACCGACAGACGACACGTAAGAGACACTAGGCACGAGGAGACACACACCACGAGTTGACACACAGATAGGAAGAAGAAAAGCCAAAAACAACAAAAAAAAGGGTTGCTTTTTTCTTCGCCATGAACCGCACCATCGCAATCGCTTGTCCGACGGTGCTTGCCTTTTTACTGATCATCGCGATAAGTGTCATGCACGACGTTAACTGGGGATACGAGCCCGCTTTTTGCTTCTGCAACGGCACCCATCTGACACTGAAATCGACGCACAGTTTCAGCCGAGAGTTGAAATCTTGTTGGCCGTGCCTCGGCAAATTACATCCGGAGCTCGGAACGATCTCGTGTTACGCGCAAAAAGCGGTCCCGCCGGCGCCCGCCGCAGGCGATCTCTGCGACAACGCTGTCTGTTTCGAATATACGCATTTGTTCATGGCCATCGCGCTTTTCTTTGGCGCACTGGCATCGATCGCGAAGTACTACTTTTCGTAGAGTTTCGGCTCGCTGCAGATCTTCTCGAGATCTGCGATCACGGCATCCATCCGACCGTCGCGGCTCTCGCTGTTGCGCAGCTCCAACTCTTTTTTTTCACGACTGAGTATCGCTTTCTCGATCAAGATGCGTTTGTACATTAGCGCGAGCTGTTGCTTCTCGTGCGCGATCTTGTGTGCAAAGTCTTCTTCCAGTTTGCGTTTCTCCATCAGAAGTCGAGTTTGGTGTTTCTCCAGCTGCTCGTCGAACATTCTGCGAAGCCCCTCCGCGAACGAAAGGATCGCATCCTCGGCGAATTTCGAGAACGAGGTGATCTCTTTGCCATCAACTTTCGGTGCCGACTGCGAGATGAAAGACGGAAACACCATTGGGATCTCCGTGTCGTGCCTCGCCTTTTTGCCTGCTATCAGTTCGATTATTCGGTTCAGCAGCGCGATATTGTCATTCCGCAGTTCGTCGATGTGCGAAAAGATCTCGATGAGCGATTGTTCCGGCAGTGGAGTTTCCGACTTATCGAACACCCGCCCTGTCCCGTCGCATTTCTTCCAGATCGCGCAGTTGCCGAAGTTCGTGCAGATATACCGTGAAGGTTTGTCGTACAGTCCGCCTTGAAAAGCTTTCCCGATAATGACTCTTTCGCCATCGTGCAGCGTCAGTAAAAAGTTGCCGACCCGCCGCTCCGTGTAAGTCCAGCCGTACTTCGCATCGTGGGTTCCGTCGTTTTCGTCGTGAACACTATTGTCCGCCCGATCTCTGAACACTCTCCCCTCCTCGATCGTGATGAACGGGCACTCTTGCATTATCTGCGTCTTTGGCTGATGATGAACTTTTTGTGCTTTGGATTTTTGTTGGCCGGTTGCTCTGCGGTTTTATCTGCCTGCGGCGCGGTTTCCTTGGGGTCATCCCAATGGTTCGCCACTTCTCCCGGCCGCTCAACTTTCGGCGCGAAAACGATGTCCATCAGCAGCTTCTTCATCTCCGTCGATCGGTTCCATTTCAGCTTCACGTCTGGATCCGCTTTGCTGGGATCGAAGTCGCCTTTTTGCTCGATAGACGACACGATATCGACGCGGTCGAAAAAGACACTCCCTTGGTATGGCAACTGTTCGTCCTCGAAAATCGGAACCGGCCGGTAGACGAAATCTTCTCCCGTGATCACGACGCGCAGCCGCTCGAACAAAAGGTCAACCCGTGGATCCATCGTTACGGAACGGACCCAGTGAAGCCTTTTTGCGACTCCGCGGATGAAAGAGACCCGGTCGAGGTTCATAAAAACGTACTGGCCGATGCAGGTCAAAAGCTGTTCGGTAAAAACGCTGACGTCGAATATCGAGTATCGGCTGTACTCGTGCTGATGAATCGCGTCGATGAGGTTCATCATGTCGCGGATGAACTCTTCGCTGGTGTAAAGGTCGGTGAGCCCCTGCTCGTTGACGTAGATCATCTTCATCACTTCCTCCCTCGTCTCGTCGGGCGTGATCGAAAGCCCCGCAGACTTGGCAAACTTCTCGAGTGCCGTCCACAGCACGAGTCTGCTATATTTTTCTCGCAATCTCTGTATCTCTTGCATTGTTTGCTAACGAGCAATGTTAAAATTTACGTAGGCGATGAGCAGAACGGCAAACGGTGCAGAACGATATGGACGTCACGGTTGCTACGATCGTTTATCCAGCCATTCAGGTACAGCCTGCTGTTCTGATCGACAGACCGTACATCGTGAGTACGCTCATGAATCAGCGATGGCTCTTTCGTTACAATCAGTTACAGAGATACGTCGCGGACCACGGACATTTGCCGTCAGTGACGGATGGAACGGCTTTCGGCAACTGGGTAAAAAGGCAACGGTACGTTCCGCGATCGGAAGCGAAGAGATATCTGTTGGAGCAAGTTCCCGGCTGGACGAAACGGAAGACCAACTTTTACACGTGGAGAATCGGATATTGCGAGCTCGTGAAGTTTGTGGACGACCACGGGTTTATCCCGCAAGGATCGAGCCGACTGGCGGTTTGGTGCCGACAGCAGAAGTTTCGTCCGCGAATGGAAAGACGGCAGGAACTTCTGAAACGGGTTCCCGGTTGGGAGGCTTTTATCAGCAGACGCGTCGACGTTGGGAATTTGAAAGTTATCGCTTGAGCGCCTGCGGCGGGCAACCGGCCTAGATCTTTTTTTTGATGACACAACTGATGGATACGTACGACGTTATCGCGGATTCGTGGAGGAATGTCCCATTGGAACTTCTCGGCATCGTGTACGAGTATCTACCGGCGTACTCGTACACAGTGGAACCATCTCTGCGTCGGATCAGTCTCCCGGAAGCGGGCTGTTGGGAATCCCTTTCGGGAGAAGAGTACTCGTACCGCGGTGTCGGGATAAAAGCGCAGGAGAACTTTCCGTCTTTCGTCAATGCGCATGGCAAGGTTTATCGGTTGACTGATGGCAAGTCTCGAAACGAACACCGTTGGGGTGTCCATTTCTCCAATCTTGCGTTCGTCTGTTCTGTCGACAAGTATCACGGAGAAACGTCGATCACGATAGTGGCCATCGATGGCGACGATGTGTCCGCTTTTTACGGGTCACCACCAGCGTACGTTTACGGAAGATTCGTGCCGTACGCGCTACAGACGGGGTTGTTCCTTCGATATCTGAAGCACACATACAAACCGGTGAAGTTCAAAAGGCTGCACAGCGGACGCGATTCTGAAGAACCAGTCGTGGGTATCATCATGCGATGGGGCGTCGACATCCTCGACGGGGTTTCCATAGAGGACGTCGACACCTCGTCTCATGAAGTGGTGTCGACACCCCATCAACACCCAATCATGCGATGGGGTGCCGATGTCCTCGATGGAAACGGATCGGATGAGCAAAAAAAAGAGCTCGAGGATGCGTCCGACGGAACTCTCAGACTGAAGATCGATGGGCAGAACGGATTGGGTCGCGGATTTACATGGGCACTCTGTTGCGCGGATTCCTCGGAACCGGATTCCGGGGATTCGCCGGACGACTAGACGCCCCGCTTCCGCTTCTCGTAGATGAAGAGACCGATGAAAATGACGGCGACAACCGACACGACGATGCCGAAAGCTTTCATCATACCGTACTCATCGACCATCGTTGCTGGACAGACTTTTTCGTTCGCGACGCATGCTGGGCACGCCGCGCATTTCGGGCAATCGGGGCAGACTTTACAGGTCGGGCAGATGTAGCATTCTTTGAACTTTGCGTCGATCATTTCCTGAACAAGTTTCCCGCTGTGGTTTTCTCTAACGATCTGCGTTGCGACTTCGCAGCTGATGCGTGAGAAAAAGTCGATCGCGTGAGCGCGGATTTCGTCGGACGAAAGCGCCACAGTGGTGTGCCCCTTTTTGTACCATGCCGGAAACTGCGTCGTCGGGTTCTTGGTGGCTATGTCGGAGAAAAACAACTCGCCGATAGTTACGTACTCGTTCTTCATCATTGTCTTCAACGTTTCGGTGTACGAGAAACCCGGAAGCTCGAGCGCTTCTCCGCCTTTCGACCATTCAAAATTCTTCTCGACCCATGTGTCGATCACCTTCTTCATTTCGAGTTTCGCTTCTGACGTTTGCAAAAGCGGCAGCAGCTCACTTCTCGCTCTTTCGAGAATGAAGATCTCTATGAGCTCGTACATCGATCTATTGACGCTAGCGGCCTTCGTCGCGAAGTCGTAGATGTCCTTTCCGGATCCTTCCGTGTAGTACCGCTTGATGTCGAAAGTCTTATCTACTACTTGCAACAACTGGTTGATCTGCTGCAGAGGGTTTAGCATCACTGTTTGTAGAACGCAAAAAGAACGCGGAAACTGGCGGGTCCGGCGCTACTCGGTAAAAAGGCTCTCCTTGAACGGATCCCGCTGGTGAGCTTTCACGATCGCCGACAGCTCTTTCACGAGACGTTTCGTGTCCTCTTTTGACGTCAGATCCGACAGCGAGATTCGAATGATGCCCCGATACATTTCTCGGTTCAGACCGATCGCTTTCAGCACGTGACTCCCGCCTTTCTGGCCGGAGTTGCATGCGGATCCGATGCTGACGGTGATTCCTTTTTTTGTTAACGCCTTGATCGTCTTGACGTTGCACCAATCTCGGTCGAACGGGAAACACAACATCATGATATGCGGGACCCGCTGAACTTTCGGCCCGACGAGTTCGAAATCGACTTCCGCGTCTGCAAGACCTCTGAGGACAGAACGGCAGAGATGGTACAGCTTTTTGTTTTTTGCTGCGCGGTGTCGCATGACGAATTTCAGGGCCGGAACGATAGTCGAAATCGCGGCAACGTTTTCAGTCCCGCCTCTCCGTTCGTTCTGCTGAGCGCCCGTTATGAGTGGAGAGAAAGGGATTCGCTTGCTGATGTATAAAAAGCCAACCCCTTTCGCACCGAAGAGCTTGTGCATCGAGACACTCAGCGCGTCGATGTGGAGCCTTTTTACCTTACAGCTCTTGAGCTTGCCGAAGATCTGCGTCACGTCGGAGTGGAAAGGAACGCCCTGTTTCCAGCAAATATCTGCGATGGAGTAAATGTCGTTCAGACTTCCGAGCTCATTGTTCGCCCACATCACAGAAACCAAGACGGTATTCGGTTTGATAGCGTCTCTGACGGCTTGCGGCTCGATGATCCCGTCGTTCGTCGGGTCGACGAAAGTGCAGGTGCATACGCCCATTTGCGTCAGCTCGTTGCATTTCAGAAGGATACATTTGTGCTCGAGCGCTGAGACGACGATATGCGGTTTCATTCTGGCGCAAAAAGCCTTCTTGTGCTTACAGACCTCGTTGCAGGTAGAACAGGACGATCGAACGGCGTTCTCGAGGATGATTGCGTTACTCTCAGACGCTCCACTGGTGATGATGATTTCGTCTTCGCTGCACCCGAGATGGCGAGCCAAAAAGGCTTTCGTGCCGCTGATCAGTTTCGCCGCTGCGGCGCCGGCTCTCGAGAAAGTATTGGACGGGTTGCCCGCACATGCCCATGAAGCGTAAAACTTGAGAATCTCCGGAGTCATCGGCGTTGTCGCGGCGTTATCGAAGTACAACCGATGAAGACTTTTTATCGCGTGCGCTGGCTGCATCTTTTGGTGTGATCGAAATTCGTGACCGGTCTTGAACCTGGGCTATTATCTCCGCCACAAGGTCCGTCACGTCGGTGCCGGAAAACCGGAGCGGCAAAATGTAGTCGCATGGCAGTCCTCCGCGCTCAGAAGCGTGTGCGGTGCCCTCATGTTGCGGCCCGATTCGTACGATGATCGGTACCGGAGAGTTTGGAAGATCGAAGCAGAGAAAATCGTATTCATCTTGGAAACGCAGATCGTCTATCACAACTCGAGCGGTTGGATCCTCGAAGATGGCACTCAGCTTTTTACCGAGCAGGCGGATCCAGATCTGGTTCATCGTCGGTAGCTTTTGAGGCAGGAACTCTCGGCAAACTTCGGTCCCAAACGTCTGCAAAAACTGCCTCGGGGCGATTTTCCAGAACGGGTTCGTGACCTCTTTTTCAATGTACGGGTCGAACCCCATGATAGCTGCTATCTGTTTCAGCGGTGTCGCGAAAGAAACGACTTGGAACCCGAGTGGCAAAAGAGCTTTCGCGGCATGGCTTTTGCCGCTGCGGGACGGACCTGTGAGAGCGATGAGCATCAAAATTTAGAGTCCGTGGATGAACGCTAAAAAGGTGCCATGGCATCCGAACGAAAGATTGCTCCAATGCAGACCACGCTGCCAGAGTTCGTCGGGGACATCATTCTCGAATACCTCGTACGTGAATACCACACTTATCTATACAACGTGGACGCGATAGACGTGCTGGATCTAGCCAATCAGAGGGTCAAGGCTGCCGGCGAAAAGGTGACCGACGCGTTTTGGACCCGTCGAGATGCGGGTCTCAATCCCTTCATGGTTCCGGACTGTACACCGAACACCGTGGAGAAACTGCAGCACGTCCTCGGTGATATCGATGCGATGGATCGTAGCCGGTTAAACATCAACATCCCTCTCCCGATCGCGAGGACCTGTCAGGCGGTACTTTTGCTGGAAGAAGCTACCGGAGATCTCCTCGAACAGGAAGACAGGAGCGAGTCGAATTTGTTACCGGAGGATCTCTGTACGCTGGAGAAAGCTCTCTGCCATTTGATGTGCGTGACGGGCGTGGACATTGGTTACACTCAAAGATGGAAGTTCACCGAGTATCCGATCAGCTCGACTCGTTCAATCATCTACGCAGCGTTGCCGTATACATGGCAGATGCTGTATTATCGAAAGCGAGATAGCGTTCGGCTGATCGGGATTTCGTACGACGAAGGCCCGTTCGAATGTATGTTCGGTGCAAAAAAAACAGACCCATATTGCCAGCAGCTTTTGAACAAGATGCGCAGTCGCGAATGGTTTGATAGGAAGTCTTTGCAGGCGGTAACGTTGAGTGAGTTCCAGATCCAGGAAACGACTCATGCCTGTGATTCCGAATCCGAGCCGGATCCGGAACTGGTCCACTGATCCGCGGCATCAAAATTTAGAAGCCCCCGAGTGGACGTTAGAAAGGTGTCATGGCATCCAAACGAAAGTCCGAATCTCAGACTCAGATTGCGGACGGAAATCCGCTCGTGACAATGGAACCGATGCAGACTATTTTACCAGAATTCGTCGGTGATATCGTCCTCGAATACATCGATCGGGATACGAACCGTTACTGTATGTACGCTGTTGACGTACTCGATCTCGCCGATCGGAGAGTCAGGGCTATCGGTAAAAAGGTGATCCGCGCGTTCGCCAAGCGCAAAGATGCGAGCCTTGACCCTTCGATGGTTTCGGACTGTACGCCGAACTCGATCGAGAAGCTGAAACACGTTCTCGGAGACATCGACGCGATGGATCCACGGCTTTTGAGAACCGACATCCCTCGTTCGATCATGATGACTTGCCAGCTGGTGCTGTTCTTCAACGAATGCCGTAATGATTACGAGGCGACCGACACTTTCGATCTGTCAGATATCAGTCTGGAGAACCTGTATCCGCTGGAGAAAGCTCACTACGTTTCGATGCGCGAAGAGATCGTTCTGCTCCGTTGCGTGGACGCTTTTTGGCAATTCATTGAGTATCCGATCGATGAGACGCGATCAGTTATCTACGCAGAGGGTAACCCGGGCTGGAAACTGTTGTATTATCGAAAGCGGGACGTTATCAGATTGATCGGGTTGACTGTTTACAATAACGATTTCGAGTATATGTTCGATGCAAAAAAAGACGAACCGTATGGCGAGCAGCTTTTGGCCAAGATGGGTAGTCAAGATTGGTTCCGAGACGTGCCCGAGTTCAATTATTTCAGAGAGAACGGATTGGATGCCGATTGCGAATGAGCTTTGAATCCGAACCGCACTTGATTGGTTTCCGGAAGCAAGTATACGTACACGACGTCAGTCTTATATTTTTTCATCGACTCCTCTATCATCGGCACTCGATCTGCCAGGATCCCGCCATCCGCTGCCGACCGCGAAAAGTCGGCAGCAGCGATCACATATTGAATGCAATCGTTCGCTGGCGGCACTTTCGACGCTGACGCGTCAACCGGATTTGTCCCTCCGCGAGGGCCTCTTCCCATATACATGAACACTACCAGCAACGGACGTTCCGTCCAGAGCGTTTCAACCGCGATGCGATCTCCTACGTACTGGCCACTCGCGAAGTACATCCTGTTCATGGTCCTAACAAACTCCTCCATCGTCGGATCTCGTGTCGCCGCTGCCATCGTTGCCATCGCTTTTTACCGTTGACGGTTGGTGGTTAAATTTTGGGGATCAGTTCATCCGCTCGACCTCCCTTTTTGCCACTCGCGTTGGATTGATCGCAAGAGTGTTCGAGTACACACAGCTACCGATTTGGATTCCTGTAGCAAAAGACGCTTCATCGATCGTCGCGACGTACTTTGAAAAGGTTGGCGTCGTGTGGGAATCGAGATCCACCACATAGGTTTTGCCCGCAGTGTAGAAATCGAAGTTGAAGTTGTTCCTTTCGGCGACAAGCGTCGTCTCTCCGCCATAGTTAGTTTCGCGACTGACGCCGATAATTTTTTGCTCCTTGTTCAACTTGATCAACGAGAAATAGCTGATGGTGTTCCACGACCTGATCGACAAAATGTACTCGTCGTTGAAAGGCACCACCCAATGCGGGCCGAGACTGTTCACGATGATTGATAGCGTAATAGTCTGCAGAACTGTCAGCGACACGACTGTGTCAGCTCGATTTCGGAATCCAAAAACCATGCACACGAACTGCGCTCCCGTCGTACTGTTCGTTCCAGAGACGGCGAACATCCCGTTGCTGATGTGACACGCCGTAGGCGCCAGACCTTGGGTGAAGTTCATCGGGATCGCAGTTTGAACTTCCGCACCTGCCGTCACCGAGACACCGGTATTCGAAACCGCCAGCGGCAGTAAAAAGAGGTTCGTCGTGGAACTGCCGATATACGGGTAGCAGATGATGCGATAACCGTCGCTCGCTGGATTACCCGCGTATTTGATTGATGTTGCGGCGATCGTGGCTGCACCTCCGACTGTCACCGCACCGAGCGTATTCGTGTTGAGATACCGATAGCTCACGAGCGTTCCGGCTACGAGATCCGTTCCGAGCATAATGTGGTATTGCGTCGACATGCGCGTCAGGGAGATTCCGGTGCACACGTTCGCCAGAACCGTATTCGTCACGGCGTAGAAAGCCGGGATCCACGTGTACGTGTCGAAGTAGACGACTCTTGTTCGCAGGTTGAACACTCCGACGCCATTCCATCCGTTCGACATCAGCAAGAACGCAGATTCCGTGATCGGCGCAATGCAAGTACTGATGATCGGAACCCCATTATTAAGACCCGAGGAGGTTTGAGACACGTTGTACGCCGAATCTCCTTTCGTTCTCACGACTGTGACCATTGAGATATTGTCGGCAATCCCGGACGTGTGCATCACCACGACTCCGTCTTTTGCCGACAGCATCTGCCCGAATCCGTACGTTGTGGCCATGTACGTCTGTTGATCGAAAATCCTTCCGACCACCATATCTTCTCCAACCATGCTGATCGTAACGACGTTGTTCACGCCGTAAACGACGCTGCCTGTGTCGAGCAATCTTGGCGGCGACGAGAACGCGGTAAAAAGGTGGACCATCGCCAACTGAATCTCTTTTATCACCGTTGCCTCCTGATACATGATGTTGGCGTTGAGGCTTGTCAGGAAACTCAGTCCCGTCCAGACGCCGCCAGAGAACTTTTTATGGTACACCACGGCGTCGCCATACTGACTGAGCGGCACGGTAAAAAGTTCATCGTTCGCCCCACCGATGGAATCGTCAAAGATGATAGCCGCGCTACTGATGAACGGTGCGGTTGTGTACGATAGGGGATCGTACACCGCGTATTTCGGCTTCATGCCCGCGCCGGAGTCCAAGTAGTAAAAGATAGAGACGGCATTGTCTTTCAACTTCGCCAGCGCGACGTTTTCGTACGCTGTGACGGTCGTCGCGATCACCACTTCTCCGGCGTACGCGATCGCATTTGCGCCGTCGATCGTCCCGATGTTGTAGAAAAGCTGGTAGTTCGGAGCTGAAAGCCTGCTGGCAGCGTACATCACGGTCGTCGCCGATAGGGCACAAACTCCCTGAGTGTTCGCGGTGCTGCCCGTCATCGCCGTGGCGGCGCCGAAAGTTACCACCATCGCGGTGTCGATCAGCACTCTTGTTCTGTATCCCGCCGCGATCCGGTAAGTCAAGATTGCTTTCGTTGTGCTGATCTTCCCGCTTTTTGGCAACGCGGGCGTGAGTTCGGCGGCTTCTATCGGCGCGATCGCTCCGAGTGTGATCGTGTCCTGCGGGTAGTAAAAAGCCCTCGCGCAGAGTCCCTCGGAATCGTTGTGGTAAGTGATGATCCCGGTCGTGCAATCGAGATAGACAACGTCTTGCAGAGTTACAGTGCCGAGATTATTGCTGAACGCTGCCGCGGGCTGCAGCAGCGCGATCGTGTTATCGTCTCCGATGAGGAACGGAGCGCACATTCCCTGGGCGCCAGCGACGACGTAAGTGACGAGTCCTCTTTTTGTACATGGCATCACGACGGCGCGGATGTAGGTGCCCGTACCGGCGGTGGTTCCGGCGATGGCGCCCGTATTCAGCGATGACAGTGTTGATCCGTCGATCCCGATAACCGTGTAGTTGATGGACGATCCCGCGATCGCGTGCCAGAGGAACAAAAGTCGCTTCGAGGTGATCATCAAAAGTTGACTCCCAACGATATTGCCCGTCGCGATCGACAGCTGAGTGTACGGCACATCCATCGTGAGCATGGCTCTCTTGACCTCGTCGATCGTCCCGTCGGTCTGAAGTTCTACGGCGTTTCCTGCCCGAACCATGGACCCACTTTTTACCGTTCGTTGCCCGCCCGCAACAATTCTGCCGGCTATGTTCGCCGTGCCGTACAGATCGATCGCTCGCACCGGGACGTTCGTGCCGATTCCGAGCATGTTTTTCGTGATGGAAATGCCCACGGCAGTGGTGAGCTGCGTCGTCGACGGATATCCGGATGACTGACCGGCGGCTGTGCCGACACCCGTGTACCCGATGCGCGGAGAGATCAGAAGCGTACAGTCACCGGAGGGTTGGCACATGTTTCGAAACCCGTAGCCCGACACTGCGGTTGCAAGCCTCGCGTCCGCGTTCGCTCCAATGTAGAAAGCGTCGCCGATAGTGGTGGCGCTAATAGTCGGGCTAGACCAATATGCTTGGGGAGTATTCCAGAACCGTGCGTTCTTTGCTGTGGCAGAAGTGGCCGAGATGGTTCCTTCTCGGACTTCGAGTTCGAAAGATGGTGCTCCCGCAGTGTTGACACCGACAAGACCGTTATCGAAGTCAAGATAGAGAAGTCCTGCGGACGCGAAAACTCCGGTGCAAGTTACGGTTCCGGTGAAGACGGGATTCGCTAGCGTTTTGTTCGTCAGCGCGACGACTTGGTCGATCGTGACGAAAGTTGAAAGAGTTGTTCCACCCGCGGTAGCGTATTTCGTGCCGTCCCAGAGCGGGACGATCGCGTCCGTCGGAGTGTCGTCGGTGTAGGCTACGCGGTAAAAAGTCACGTCGTACCCAGAGACCGGATATCCTTTTGCCTCGTCGTACTCGAACGTGTAAGAAGGTTCGGTTCCTCTGTCGATAAACATACCTGCGGTGGCGAAGACCGTCAGATCACTGAACATTGGTATCGGATCCGCGATCCTGACATTGCCGGTGCTGGTGAGAGTTGCTCCGGTGAAAGTTGGGCTCGTGAACATTGTAGCTTTCGATTCATCCGCAACCTGGTCAAGAACGATCTGTAGCGCCGTCACAACGTGCGGGTTGGTGTGATCGATCATATGGGCATCGTATGCAGGGACTTTGTTGACGAGATCCTGGTACTGTGCATCGAGATCTGTTGGCGCCATCCCAGTGTTGTACATAACGTTATCCTTCCACGCCATCAGACCGCCGTTGGTGAGAAGATACGGTTTGAAAAGCCGGACTTTCGGCCGCTTCACGTTGAATATCGTCTTCGGCATTCTTTCCAGAGCGGAGATTAGAAGTACCGTTCGCCGTGGCAAAATGGATTCTCAAAAGTTCAGCCCGACCGGATCCGTATTCTTATCGCTGGACGAACAGGGGTTTGCCTTTTTGCAGTTCATCATTGATGCTGCCGTGACGATGAAAGAGATGGAGGTGACACGCCGCTTTTTACAGGACGGGTTCGCTCCGAAAACAAGATCGGATCTCAACGCTCTGTCAGCCGCGATGGATTACGATTTGACAGAGATGGGTCGTACAGGAATGTCCGCACAGACTCGAAAAGATTGGCTACGTGTCGAGCAGTATCTCGTGGATAGACTTCTCGAGTTCGATTCTCGCAGTTTGAGCTCGGCGGACGTTGATAGATTGCTGACCTGCAACGCTGACCGGATGATATCGAGAGCGAGAGCCATCGCGAGTTTTGTTAGGGCGCTTGACGGAGGAGGCCTTCGGTTCGTCGAGCCACAGCAAAAAGAAAGTCCGCCTCGGGCGGACGCCTCTCCGACTGCGACTGAACTCTCATAGGCACCGCTCCCGCGTGGGAGTCCCATCGCGATTGTCTTTTTGCTCCTCGTTGCTGTTTTCACCGTCCGTTTCGTCCGTTTCGTCCGTCTCGTCGTCGCTAAGTTCGAGGCAAAGTCTCAGAGGGGAACTCGATGACGCGCTGCGGGCTGAGAGCAAGCTCAGTGCTCGCTGGAGAAACTCCGAGACGGATTCCCCTCGTGGAGTTGAAACTCGCGGTGTCGGCCATGTACTTTGAGTATTCAGGAGCTGGATGCCCGTCGAGATCGAGGATATAGCGTTTGCCAGCGGTGTAGAAATCAAAGTGACTGCCGCTAAGTTCATGCACAGCGATCGTCTGACCACTATAACCATTCTCTTTTGCTATTCCAACTATATTGGCGTCTTTCTCGATCCTAAGTAGCGCTAGCCCCGGGAAATTAGCGTTGCTGAGACCGCAGACGATGAGCTGGGTGTCGTTGAAAGCTCGAACGTTCAAGAATTGCTGGATGTCGGTAAAAACCGTCACTGTCGTCACGACCGCGACGGACGTCGCAAGTGCTCTGGTCGCAGTGCTGTAAACGAGCGAGACGACAGCGTTCGATTGTGCTGTCCAATAAGCGACCGCATAGAGCCCGTTCGTGATATGACGAACGTCCGGAACTACGCTGGTTACGTACGTGTTCGCGACGGTTATCGGCGTCCCTAGCGTTATGTCCGTTTCTGCGGCGTTGGTCGCGGCAGGCAAAAGGCCCATTGTCGTTCCGTTCCAGTAAACGATGAGATGCGTTCTGGTTCCGTTCGACGCGACGAGAGTTTTCTGTCCGTCGGAGACAATCGCCGTGATCGTTGCTGCCGAAATGGCCGTCGCGGAAGTTGCCGGAGTGATCGTGATGATCCGATACGTCACGAAACCCGCTTGGGAACACATGAGCAGAAACTTGGTGTAGCTGATCCGAGTTATGTCTTGCTGGTAGTTCGCCGCTGCCGCGAGCGACGTCACGGCGCCGACGGTCGGAACGTGATTCCAGGACGCGTAGCTGATAACTCTCGCCTGTATCGCCGGAACCGCGTTCGAGTTCACGTAGATAAAAGAGTCTTGATCTATCTTCGCGACGACGGAAGTAAATGCATACGCGTTCGCTATCACAGTCGACGGGCCGAGAGTCGTGTCGTTGTAACGTACTCTTCCCTGTCTGATTTCGCACGACGTCAAATCTACGCCGGTGTACGAGTAAGCGAGGAACTTCCTGTCGGAACTGAAACAAGTTTGCATAGACGACGTCACGACGGTGCGCTGTCTTTTTACGAGCAGATTGCTTCCCTGTCTTTTCACGATGAAGTATATGCTTGGATTACTGCTACCGCCGGAATGGTCTCCGTACGAAACGATCGCCGTCCGTTCGTCGATGATGTTGAGAAATCCTTGTATGTAAGCTAGCGGTAAACCGAGCGTCGTCAGAGTCATCGTTTTCAAAAGCGTGAGCGTGGGCTTCAGACTTGTGACGGTGTTGCCGAGATAGCTCGCGATTCTGTTCGTTGCGCCACTGCTGAACATTACCACATCGTACGAGGATCCGAGTGACGCGGCACTCCCAAAAGGATATCCGGACGCGAAACCGATATCGGCGCAGACGGAAAACTCTGCCGACAGGAACGGCGAGACCGTGTACAGCGCGGGATCGTAGTACTTTGCCCTCAGGGTATTGCTGAACATGTAGCCAATCACGACCACGTTGTCTTTTATTTTTGTCGGCGTGGAACGCCCGTTAGTTGTCGTCGTTACCGAAGCCAGAATGGTTTCTGCAGCTGCAAAAGCAATGTTTGTCCCTGCGACGGTTCCAATCATGTAGACGTAAAAGCCTGTAGCCGAGTCACGTGCTACGACGAACACTTTTGTCGCCGTGAGCGGGCAAGCGTTTATCTGCCAGATGTAGTTCGTTGAAACTGTTATCGGAAATCCGGCTTCTGCGCCGATAGTCAGCGGGTCTGTCATCGTTATAACTCTCGCGTAGTACACTCCGACGCGAAGGTAAATAGCCACCGCAGTGTTTGCGTCGAGAGAACAAAGCGCTGCGCAGCTCGATATCGCGGTTCCTGCCGTTGCTGGAGCGCCGAGCGTCAGAATGTTGCCGATGAAAGTGAATTTTACAGCGGTGAAGACTAACGAGCCAAGGAGGTCGGAGACAAAAAGCCCGGACGTTGCCGTCATCGCGACTACTTGGGTAAAAGCTGATGCGAAGAGCGAGATATCGGTATCCGGAGTAGTCTGCGTAAAAGTGTTATCGTCGTTGATGTAGACTGTCAGATAGTGGTTGAGGCTCACGAGGACGGCGCGACGCCCGTCGGGCATCACAGCTGCGAATTTGTATCCCGACGCGCCTGTGATCGGGAAAGTTTGGGTGCTGAGCTGCGAAATCGTAGTGCCGTCGATGCCGTAGACTCTCGCGACGACGTCTGTGGTTGTGATACGGCTGACGACGAGGCACCTTTTTGCCGTCATATGGTGCACGGTTGAGCCCGAAACGGCTGCCTGACTTAGCGATGAGACAACCCCCGCAGGGACAAAATTAGCTCCAATAGCTTCAGAAACCGTACTGTCGGAGTAAACCTGCAGGACATTTCCGGCTCGCACTTGCTCGCCCGCTCGGACGGTATACGATTCTCCCGTCAAGATCGGGCCACGGAAAACTGCGTTGCCGAGCACATCGAGCTCGTATTGCGGGTCCGCGACTCCGATGCCGAAAGATCCCCTTTTGATGGCGATCCCGTCAGTCACCAACTGTGCCGTGCTGGGATACCCGTGATCTTGCCCCAGATCGTAGCCCACGCCCGTTGAACCTGTTCGCGGATCGAACTTCAGAATCGCGTCGTCCGCGGCGCCGAGGGGTAAAAAGGCTCTCATCGCGTGGCCGGAGAATACCGCCGCGCCGCGAGAGGCGGCAGAAATCCCAACGAAAGGCCCGTTAGCGTAGCCCTGTGCGCCGAGAGCTAGATTGGTCAGGAAGAACCCCGGAGTTTGAAAGAGGTGCATCGCTTTTTGCCCGGCAGTGGTGGCCCGCACATCGAAGTCACCGTCGTTTATCTCGAGGGCGACCGTCGGAGCGCTCGTGAGGATACCTATTCTCCCGTTTCCGAAGTCGAGTCCGATAGTCGCGCCGATCGTAAATATCCCCGTGCAGGTCGCGCCGTTGATCGTTGGAGATACGAGCGTTTTATTGGTCAAGTTTGCGATCCCATTCACGGTGACGAAGTAGCTCGGAGTGATATTGCCGGCGGTCGAGTATAACTGCGTTGCGGAATTCCAGATCGGGATTGCACCTACAGTGGGTATCGGATCGGTGTTCACAACGCGATTCAGCGCTACGCCCGTTCCTTCGATGAAACACTGATCGAGTTCGCTGTATACCGCGTACGCGGTGTCTAGAGTGCCGCGACTGACGGAAAAGCCGCCGATGCCGCCAGTGATCCCAGCTCCGGTTTCTCCAACGTTGACGCGTAAAAAGCCGTCCTTCACCGCCAACTGGGCGCTATCGACGGTGAGAGATCCGGTAAACGCAGGATCGGTGAACTTTTGCGCTTTCGTCAGGTTCTCGACGTTCCCGAGGCCGACTTGGCTTTTTGTGGTGAAGTGCGGATTCGCCACATCGATCAGATGGGCGTCGTAGACCGGAAGTTTCGCTTCCAAGATTTGATAGCTCGCGTCGAGGTTGTCTGGATCCATCGACGTGTTGTACAGTTTCTGCGAGACAGAATCGTACGCGATAAGTCCGGTGACGGACAGATTCTGTATGTGGAAGACGCTATCTTTCACTTTCTTTTTGTTGCCAATCGTCTTCGGCATGTCTTTTGGTAAGCAGGAGTCTGCAAAAAAAGAAGGTCGGACGCGACGCGACGCGACGCGGCGGGGCGGGACGGCGGACTGCCGGCTCCGGCACTCGGTGCTACAGAGTCTTTTCGAGAATGTCTGCGTCTCGCATCGCGGTACTCACCGCAAGAGTCCCGCCTTTGAAGCACTCACCGACGTAAATCCCGTCAGGAATCACAAACTCATCGGTCGCGGACACAAACTTGGAAGACCGGCAGATTTGCCCGTCGATATCCACGTACTGTCTGCCGATGGTGAAATTCCCGTCGAACTTTGTGCCCGGTTCGGCGACGCGACACGTGGTTCCCCCGCGGCAAAAAGGGTCGATGGCGACACCGACTATCTGGAGCTCTCTCATTATCTTGACGGTGTGCAGCCGGAAATCTCCACCTGCGGTAGCGCTCGAAGCGATCAGAAGCATGTCATCCGACAGGGCGATTAGCTTCACGAAAGAGTCTCCGGCGTGCCCTGACGAGAAGCTGATCGTGGCACTCATCCACGACTGAACGCTGACGCCGTCCCTTTTTATCATCGCACGCCCGCAGCGCACATATACATTTCCGTCATTCTTCGTGTACGCGATCGCGAATTTCTCGTTCGGAATGAGGCACACATCGAGACAGTCAGAACTCGCCAGCGCGGCGATGGCAAAAGTTGCGCCTCTGGCTACGAGACCGCCTTCGACGGAATACAGTTGACCGACCACCGCGCCGCTGGTCATCCTTCTGACTTGCAGATGGGCGTACGTTCCGAGGTTCACTCCGTAGATGTTACTCACAGCGGCAAGGAGCGACGCGGTGTACGTTCCGAGGGTTACATTCCCCGTCGCCTCGACGATGGTCATGTCGAACGAGTACATATTGTCGTTCGAAGCGGTAAAAAGCTGAGTCGCCGTGTTGTATCCAGTCCTGATGAACGTGTCCTGCCCCGGAGTTCGCGGGTTTGCGCCGAGAGCGGGTGCTTGGTTCGCCTGTACGCCGGCCGTCCCGGTTCTGATCTGGTTCCTGACGAGGGTTTTTGACGCGATCGCGTTGATGAGGAAAACGCATCCCAGCATGATGTTTCTGTCGAACGGGAGCGTGTTCATTGTCAATGGTGCAGCCCAGCCGGAGTCCGTCACCGAGCCGATGCTAACTCCGGTATCGCGCACCCATCCGGGGTACCAATAGCAAGTCGCTCCGTTCGTCGAAAGTTGAATCTCGATCGTGTTCTGATCGATACTCCACACAGCGATTTGCTGACCGGCGAAGTTGAAAGGTATCCCGACAAAGATATCGTCGCCCACTTTTTTCACGACCTGGATGTTCGCGCTCGTCTGGGCTGCGTCAACGCTGTACGTGATGATAACTTTTCCATTGGTGAGTCTCGCCCAATGTTTCGAGGCGACCGGGCCGGTGAGTGCGCCGGCAGCGTACAGGACGATTGACTTTTGATACGAAAGATCAATGTTCGATTCAACGATCGAGGGAAGATTAACTCTCGTCCTCGCTGTTTTGTCGGTGAACATATACGTGGCGGCACTATTGCCGGCACTTCCGAGTGACGCAAATCCTATCTGTTGACTGTTATAAGTGGCGGACACTAACGTCACTTCGCTCGTGAGAAAAGGCGACGCCAGATTGACGCTATCGTATTCGCGCGTTACGATCGGGTAGAGGCCGGCGTTCGTTCTGTAACAAATGGCGATCCGGTCGTCCCTCAGCTTTTGAACGCTTTCGATCAATGATCCGGTTGCCGTCACCACCTGAGCGGCACCGAACACGACTGGCCCTCCACCGATAGTCGCCACGGTGTAAGAAAGGCCGCCGGCCGGGTTTCCGTAGAGTAAAAAGGCGGTCGTTGTCGTCATCGCTGAACATACTGGCTGTGTGGCTTGAGTAACGGCTGCTGGGGTTGCTGGAGCACCATCCTGCGAGACTACGGAACCGACAATCGTGATCGAGAGGCAACCATAGATCGGGATCGAATCTACGTACGTCACGAATACGCTGCCGGTGTTCAGAGCGCAGGCGCACAATACGCCATTCGTGGACGCAAACGGGAGCGCTTGATCGGCAGTTCCCGTCAGAACGCCACTTCCGGAGACTTCGAAGACTTCACAGTAGATCGGCGAATCGAGGCCGGTGGCGAAAATGAACATCCCTTTTGACTGCGTCAGCATGACCGTAGCGTGCGGAAGATCTGCCGAGGCAAAAGTTCCTTCTGACAGAACCGTGACAGCTCCCGTCTGCGGAGCGACTTGCCCGACGAGATATTGCCCACCTCCGGCGTTCGTGTACGAGATGATGAACATGTGGGTATAGACGTTCACGAAGTTCAGGCGTCTGGTCGACGTTGACGAACCCAGAAGAGCTGGTGCGGCCAGAACTACTGGGATCCCGCCGTTTATGTTGATCAAGCTGTAGTATATGCGCGAGTCGGCCTCGCCGACATAGAGTGCGAGATACCGTTTCGACGCCAGAAATCCTGTCGTTGCGCTGATGAAAGTTCCCGCGCCGGGAGTGATGACGGTTCCGACGGTGCCGGGGGTGAACTTTGCTTCCAGATGTTCGCGGGCAAATCCCGCCGGGGTTATTTCCACGGCATTCCCGGCCCGAATAGTCGCTCCAGCTTCTACGACGCAATAACCGGCTGTGATCTTTTTACCGACGATGCTCATGGAGCTGACGGAGTGTAGCGGGTAAAAAGGTGGCACGCCGATCCCGAGTCCCGTCCTGTTGTACATGAAGCTGTAGACGCTTTCTGTTTGCGCCCTCGATGGAAATCCGATTGACTCTCCTTCTGCATACCCGATGCCGGTATATCCGATTCTCGGAGCGATCGTCAGGACGGTATCAGTCGCAGAATCTGCCGCTACGATCTCTTTGAAGTTGAATCCGCTGACTTCAGTTATCGCTTTGGAGTCGGCGTTCACGCCGGCGAAAAGGCCAGAGACTACGGTATCCGTGACGAAGTCCCAACCGATCGTCGGGTAATAGTTCGTGAGGCGAAAGTAGTTCGTGTCGACGGTTTCGTTTCTGAACAGAATGTCGCGATCCCGGACTGCGAGGGCGAAAGTGCTGGCGGCGTTCGCGAGCGTCATTTTGCCGGTGGTGTCTATCCAAAGGTTCGCGCCGTTGAACGATACTGCGGCAGAAGTGGAACCGTCTATCGTGGTTGGGTTGTTGAAAGTTTTGCCGGTCCAGATTTCTCCGCCAGTCACGGTAGCGTAGTCGGCGATAATGCCGCCAGCGATGAATTTTCCCTGAGCGGCGCTCCAAATCGGAATGGAGTTGTTCGCAGGGGCGATATCTTGCGTCATTACGCGGTAAAAAGACCCTCCGGCGCCGGAGGTGAATCCTTGTACAGCTTCCGAGAATCCGAACCTGTAATTACCGGCGCCGCGGAAGAACTCAGGCCCGCCAAATCCGCCGGTGATGCCGACGCCAGCCTCGAGGTAGTTGATCTCGATCAGATTGTCGGAAAAGAACGACTCGGTCGTCGCGAAAGTTGTGGTGGCGCCGGTGAAGACTGGGTTCGTGAACATCGTCGCTTTTGACTCGTTATCGACGCTCCCGAGGCCGACTTGCGATTTCGACACGAGATGTGGATTACTGAAGTTCCCGAGATGGGCATCGTACATTGGGATTTTCGCCACGACTGCGGCATACTGCGTCCCGATCGCTTGTGAATCTAGTCCCGTATTGTACAGTCGCCGCAGTGCGGCATCGTAGGATAAAAGCCCGCTGAGGTTCAGATCGTTGAGGTTGAAGAATGGGGCGGGCAACTTTTTAGCGTTGTGAACTGTCTTCGGCATCTTTTGAACGCGATGTCAGCAAAAAAAAGAGGCCGAGGGGCTCGGGGCTCCGGGCTCCGGGCTCCGGGCTCCGGGCTCAGATCTGTAACTCGACAATCGCATTCTCGATGATGTAGCGGCACTTGCACCACTTGCAAATCGGCAGGTCGTATTGGATCTGAAAGGTCAAGATGTTGAAAGTCTCACCGCAGTGCGGGCAGCTACCGTCGAGCGTTTCACCGATATGTTTCCGCCAGACTTCCATTTTCGTCGTCGCGCTCACTTCTTGGGGTTCAAAAGCCTTCAGCGCTCGCGAGATGGCGATCGAACCTTCGTAATCAGAATCGAGCATCGCCAGATCAATAGTGTCTATCTTGGATTCTACTTCCGAGAAGATGTCGTACGCGATGGGATCCCTTTTTGCGATGGCTTCGAGGATCCTCTTCATCGCCGGAATCATGATAGCGCGATATTGCTCAAGTCCACTTTCGTATCTCATGGCGGACTCGCACTCATCGTCAAAGCACTTTTCGTCGATAGAGGATTCTTGCTCTGGATTCATTTTGTTGGGCTTTTTGCGTGCAACGCGGCGACTGTTTAAGTACGATATGTTTTTTTCCATCGTAGACAAAAGCAATGTTGGGATTCAAACGCTTCCGCGTAAAAAGGAAGGTCACCGACTTCGTTACGGTTGAGACGGGCATCAAACTGAAACACGCCGAAAAGGATCTCAAGAACCTCATTGGACCCAGCCACGTTGTTATCAAGTCGAAGAGGAGCTTTATCTATTTGCAGTTCATGACGCCGTTCAAGGCGGTGGATTCGAAAGGCCGGAACATCCCGAACGGTTTCAACTTCAAAGTAATGAAGCCACCGGCGGGGTTTACGCGCGGCTTTTTGGTGAAGAAGATTCTTGAACTGCTGCACCATCTCAAACACCAGCCATCGTACTTGCCGCTTTCGATGGCGGAAGTGATGGGGATCGAAAGGATTGGTTCCGGGCATTATCGCGTGATCATGGATCACGAGTCGGCGATGAAGCCACTTTTCCCGGATCTGCCGGCACTCGCAGACATTCCTGACGAGACGATCATTGATTTCGACTTCACCAAGTGAAAAAAATAGGTACAGTTGCCCTGCGGGCGGCGCTCCGGCGGCTCTCGGCTTCCGTTTTTTTTGCTGTGGCAACTACTTTCCAAGCAATAGGTATGTTCGGATCCGGCACCAGACGCAGACGCATCTGCATGCGGAATCTACCCAGGTGTCTTCTCTGACCAAAAGGTACGCGCACATATCGCACGTCATTTGGTCGCGCTGAGAGAATCTATTGTTGAGGACGGTGTTTCTCTCCATCTGTTCGTGCCAGTCTACTCCCGTTCCGCGGAGCATGCTTTTTATCGTCTCGGTCATGCCGAGCGTACCATTGGCAACTATCAAGTATCGCACTCCTGGAGGCATCTTTTCGAATCTGATCCGGAACTCCTCGCATGCAGAAATGATGGCTATCTTTCTGTACTCGCGAAGTCCGACGTGGATGTTTCTGTACAGTTCGCCGACTATCAGTGAAAAGTCGATCTTGTCCTCCTCCGTTGGTTTCTCGTTGATGATGATCTTATCGATTGCCTGCATCTTGTCCTGGTTTGAAAGATCTCTACGGTCCCGTTCAATTTTTACGTCAGCGTCCCAGATAGTCCCAAAGGTTCGATCCGTGCGGCAAAAAGCCGGGCGTGTGGCACGTTGGCCAAAACTCGATCAGATCCGGCAGGAATACGAACTCGGAATATGATGGCCATTTATCTCCACGTCTAGTGCAGACGAATTTGCACAGTTTACGCCCGATAGACAGCACTCCATCTTTGAAAGTCGGCCGGTTGCCCCACTCCTTCTCTTCGATGAGGCAACTGTACGCCCGTATCTTATCGGTAAGAAGATGCACTACGACGCTGCTGGATCCATCCTGCGCGCGATAGTGTATGATGAGTCGCATGTTGTCGTCCAGTTTGAGATGCCACATCTCCAGCGATCCATCGTTCCGATGGCAGAGGTCCACGGTTAGACCGTTGAAAGCGAAACACGCCGTGCTGTCGTTCGAGAAGTACGTGACGTCGTCAATCGTATCCCAAGTTGGGCGCTCGAATCGGTCGAACGCTGGATCCCCGAAGAACGTTTCCGACGAGACGAAGTTGACGGTGATGGCTCCAATTCGGGTCGCGTATTTGACCGGCGTCTTGGCAATGTAACTGTTCTCAAACTTGTATCTCGGAAGGTACTCACATACGATATCGACGATCTCCAAGGGCGCTTTTTGCCAGCCGGCGGCTAGGGCATCGAAAGTGGCCATCGCCGTCTCTTGTGTGTCAGCGATCGCAACGGTTAGGCAGCAAAAAAAAGAATGGTCGAGTGATCCGAGTGATCCGATCGGTCCGCCGGTCCGATAGATCTGTGCTGACCGTCTAGGTCGCGTTGGGTTCCATCACATCGTTGAAGATGTCCATGTAGTTATCGAAAGCTATTTTGATAGCGCACCATCGGCAGATGATCCGATCCTTGAGGATGCGTGACGTGAAAGGTGTGCACCAAGTGCTGCATCGGCATTGGATTCTGAATCTGTCACCGGCGATATCCATCCACGCCTGTTCTTTTCCGTCGGGCAGCCTGTCGAAATTGCAAAGTAGGTCTCCATGAACTTCTGCGTCAAGCATGTCTTCCATCTCGTTCACCATGTACGTTAGCATGAAGTTGCCCATTACTTTTCTCAATCCTGGCGTCCTGTCCGCCGTTGCCGTGAGTTCGTCGACGATCTCTTCGAACTTACCGAAGTCTCTCGTCAACAGCAGATTCTTCGCTATGGGCAAAAGCTGTTCCTTGAACATGGTTACCAGTTCCGGCGGGCTGTCTCTTTTCGCTTCGACCATGCCGGTGTGGTACGTTCTGACGGTGTAGGATTCCAGCAACTTGTCCTCGCACATGCGTGTGAGCTTCATTTCTCCCTCCGTGGGTTCTGCATTCTTGAGTTCGATCATCGTAAAGTCTTCTGCCATTGATTGGCCGTTTGATATTGACTGGGTTAGATTTTAATGTGCTTGACGCCGTAATCCATGTACGCGACAATGCCGTCTTCGTTCACCGGTTGCCGAACGCTAACCTGCGTAGATAAAAAGCGGGCCATCTTTCGACTGGGTCTATCGTTCATCAGCTTCAAGATTTTGGTGTTGTCACGATCGATCGGCGATCCGAACCAAACGATGGTTGCCGGCATCGCTCCGAAGTCGGACGCCCGTTTCAGCGCCACCTTCGCCGCTTTTGCCCTACCGGCGGTGTCTGCGATGATCACGTAGACGGTATCGTTTTTTCGGAACCCAAGTTTGTGCTTCAGAGCTATCCTCGCTTCGTAGACTCCAGGACTCTTCCTTTTCAAATACTGCCCTCTGCTGACTTTCGCGCGCTTCGGTAAAAAGCGGCCTGTTGGCAGCCTCGGATTTACGAGGTCATCGATGAATGTTCTTTTTGTTGGCATGGTGTCGCGTGTCGCGTGTCGCGTGTCGCGTCTCGTTTTTTGGGTGCTAGTTTTTCGCCGACTTCGGATACAGAATGCTCTGATCGATATCTAGCCCGCAGTACCGCTCGTTCAGAATGTCGTAATTGACGGGCTTGTACAGTCCGAGAACGATCGCCGCTTGCAGCAGGCGCCTGAAATTCAGTTTGAACTCCGACCCGTGCCCGTCCTCTTCGCTTTCGAGGTGGGCGAGTTCGTGCAGATCGACGTACATTACGGTGTTGATATCCACCGGGCTATTGTCTTCCGTCTGACGGACGCACAGCCCGTACTGTTTGCCCTTATCGTAGACGTACGCTGTAAACTTCATCAGATTCGTCGGATCGACCTCGAACATCTTGTCGGGATTGTAGTTCCGTTTCAGTCTCGGAAAGTCGTTTGCGCGGTGCGACAGAAGGATCCCGTTCCGTCTTTTTACCTCAGCGATGAGATTCAGCGCGTCGATTCGGTTTTCGAAACGGCGGACGACACAGATTTTGCCCTCAGCGCTCGGAAGACATATCCTCCGATTCTTGACTATCACCAGAATGATTAACGCTATGGCGAGCGCTGCAAGCAGCATGTTTTCTGACGCAGGTTAAAATTGACAGTGCTCTCATCGTAAAGGGAAACCGATGCTGACTCGTGACTTTTACAGCCCTAAGGTGCCTGTGGAGAAAGGCATGAAGTTCATCGTCAATGACATCCGCATCAAGGACGCATCAAAAGCGGAGTACGGGATCAACGACGATCCAACCCGTCTACCCTTCGTGTTCATGTACGGCACGCTCGAGAATGGGAACAGTCTCTGCGCGATCATCACTGACTTTCAACCATACATGGACATCTTCGACATGGACCATCCGTACACTAAGTCGTCGATGGAATCGGAGGTCGAAAGAGTTAACTCCGGCGAGTGGTTCGGTGGCTCCGGGCATCAAATTACGTCCGCGGCTCTGCACATGAAGAACCTGTTCATCGACCATACGCACAAGTTCTGGAGAACCAGACGTTACCCTTTTGCCCGGTACTACTTCGATTCATTGGACTCTGAGCGCTTTTATCAGAACTGCCTGCGCAAGCGCGTAAGGGAAAAAGGCATCCACACCTACTTCGGCAACTCTAGCGCCGCCGTCCAGCACGAAATCAAGTTTCTGACCGACTCGGATATCAACTCTGCCGGTTGGAACGAGATCGTTGGAGACTTCAAGATCGCAGAGTGCAAATGTATCGCGACTCAGCACGTTATCGTCCTACCGTCGGCTGGCATCCGAAAGATCGACTGCACGCTCAATGATCCGTCGCTGATGTTCTCTTTTGATATTGAATGCATCGGCGATAGTGCTGGCCACTTTCCACACGCCGATCACGAGGATAACGAGATCATTTGCATCGGGTGTTCGTTCCATCTCCAAGCATCGCGGGTTCCGCTGCGCAGCATTATGTTTGCGACCCGTTGTTACGAAGGAGACGATCAGCCCGACGAAAAGGATTCTGGCGCGAACGCCGAGATCATTTACTGTTCGGACGAGAAAGACCTGCTGGCAAGATTCTGCGGCACGATCATGTCTACGGATGCGGACGTGCTTTTGCACTACAACGGTAACTCGTTCGATATACCGTATATCTTTACCCGACTGGATGTTCTCGGGATGGAGGTCTACAAAGTGTGCTTTTCAAAGAACACTCGCGAGGCTCCGCGGATTTGGTCGAAGCGCGTCGAGAAGAACTCGTTCAAGGGAAAAGTCAACGTCGTCGATATCGTTGGACGTTTCAATAGTGATGTCTTCGTGTTTATCACCAAGGACGTTACGATTCGACTTGGCAGTTACACGCTCGATAGCGTGCTGCGAGAGTTTACAACGATCACTAAGGACAAGATCAAAGTGGACGAGGACTTGATCAAGTTTTACCGCAAGAGGGATAAAGCGGGCATGCTGATCGTGTATAAGTACTGCTTCAAGGATGTACTTGGCTGCGTGCATTTGAATCACAATTTGAATATCGCCCTGCGGCAGCGCGAACTTGCAACACTGTCGTACGTTCCGTTGAACATGATGGTGACTCGCGGAGAAGGCATTCGCGCTCTCGGAAGCATTTACCGGGCGGCTGCCACTCTGAAACATTGGGTCATCAGGGCGAAAAACGACTGCGAGTTCGATGAGTTTTACGAACTTGCGGGCGCGCATATAGACACTCCGGTGCCGGGTTTTTACGACAAGGACGTTATCGTTGTTGTCGATTTCAACTCCCTGTACCCGTCCATTATCATCGACCGAGGCATTTCGCCCGATCGGCTCGTGACGAACGACGACGAAAAGGCGTACCTCGAGGAGCACAAGATTCCGTGCTTCAAAGTCAAGATTGACGATAAGACTCGGGATGATCTTTCCCGCGAGCATTGGTTCATTTCAACCGACTACGAGCCGAGCGATCCTCAGCAAAAAGATCGGGGCATCATGCCCATGATTTGTCAGCACGGGCTCGAGATGCGTGCGGCAGTTCGGAAGATGATGAAGCAGTACAAGAAGGGCGAATTTGTGTACAGCGTTCTCGATTCGCGGCAGCAGGCGATAAAAGTGGACAACAACTCGAAGTACGGTGTCCTCGGAACTACGACCGTAATCATGTACTCGCCGGAGTGTGCCGAAAGTATCACCGCTAGCGGGCGAGAACTCAACAAGATGTGCAACGCTTCTGTCAGTGCGGCAAATGGGCGAGGCGTTTACGGCGATACAGATTCAAAGTTCGTCGCCTTTCGACTGCTGGAAGGTTTGACCGTCGAACAGAGTTGCTCCCAAATGTTCAAGTTGGGAGAGAAACTCTGCAGGGACATTGAGTATCACGCGCTGAAGAATAGCCCACGGAGTTCGCAGCCCGAAATCGCGGAGGCGCTTTTGCTCTTCGAGCAGAAACACGACGATGCGATCCTCAACAAGTACAAGTCCATCAGAATGGGTGTCGACAAGATGCTATACCCAACGCTGATCAGCGACAAAAAGAAAGACTACAAGTACTACGAGCGCAAGGAAGATGGCTCGAAAGGAAGTTACAAGAGTGTTGGTGGTGCGCAGGTACGACGAAACGTCCCGCCCGTTATCCAAGCTCTCCACAAGGAAATGTGCCAGTACGTTCTCGATCACGCTGGCATGGATAGACTCGAGCTGTTCAAATATCTGCTCGACTCGTTCGGTAAAAAGTGCATCGACATCCTGTCAGGGAAGATCGCTTTTGACCAGTTCGTTATTTCGTGCTCCGTCGGCGAACTCGAGGATTACGATGATCCCGAAAAGTTGGTGAACGCGATGGCGGTGAAAAGGCAGATTGAGCGCGGAGTTGGAGAAGTCCCGCACGCTGGCGATCGGATCAACTACGTCTATATGCGGCCCGACAAACTGTTCACGGACAAAAAGACTGGCAAGGCTCGCGAGCCTCGCGCTTGCGATATGTCCGAGCTCGTCGAGTACGTGAAGGAGAATAACAAGCAAATCTGGTACGAATACTACGTCAACCACATGAGCAACGACGTCACGAACATTCTGGCTCTCGTCGTGAACTCTCTACTGCCGTCGAACCCGACGTACAAGCAGCACATCGCTTTTTGCGAGCTGATCGGGATCGAACCGTGCTTCACGAAAGATAAATGGAAGAAGCTGGACGACGCTCGAAAGTTGCACGTCTCGCAGATTAGCGAGTATTCGATGAAGAAGATCCTCGCTCGAATCAGCGAACTGTACGGAGATTCGAGCAGGATGCACGCGATGAAGAACTTGATGAACAAACGGCTTTTGAAAGCTCAGCCGCTACCGGATCGCGTTGCGAAGGAACTCAAGTCTGAAGCCCTGTCAGTGTTCATGCGCTTTCGAAAGATCGCGCCGAAGTACGACGGTGAGGACTACCTGCAGGGATTGAATCTGTACAACGGCAAGGTTGACAAGATGATGAGAGTTATCGATGGAATAGTTGACAAGTACATTCGGCTTTTATCGGACGAGCCTGGCCTTTCCCCTAGCGCGGAGACGGTCGAAGCTATCTGTGCAAAAAAAATGAAGACCTCGTTCGCTGAGCTCGAAGCTCTGAAGAATTGGATTCTTGCCTGGAAACCGTCTGCGCCTGCGGCGCCTGCACCAGCGCCCGCGCCAGCGGAGACCTCAGTTGATGGACCGGCAGCCTCTGTCAAAAAAAGTTGAATCTGCACTATGCCCCCAACGTTACGAGGGGGAGTAGGTGCCTACGGGCCGACGGGCCAGCGATAACTGGCCGACTGATTGGATAGATGATTGAAACGAACGTTTTTTTTGCTGTGCCTACACCGGCGGGATGAAGAACCCAGTGGTTTTCGTGTAGTTGTAGATATCGCGATCGTCGTCGATTCCGGCTTTGAGCACGGGGAGATCGTGGCGTGGCTGCAGGATTTTGGGGAACATGCTGGTTCGCGTGACGATCGGCACCGCGACACCGTAAGAACTGTGTTTCAGTTGTGCCAGCACGTCGAAGTGCTCCGACTCTGCGAGATTGATCGCCTCTTTGATCCTTTTCGAGTCTGCCTCGTCGTAATCCATGCCGACGCTCGGGTTCATCTGTTCGATCCGGTTCTTCACCAACGCTTCTTTTCGGATCTCCTCGCGTGCTTGCAAGCTGTCCTGGAACTGTGGGTTCTCCGTGCCCTTCAAGAAGTAACTGGGCAAAAAGTGGCTTCCCGTCACAACGACTTTCTTGAGATACTCATTGATCTCCGCATCGCTTTTTCCCATTTGCCGCAGAGTCTCCGTGATCCTTGCGGCGTCAACTTCTGGAAGCGTCGGCCCGTCGACGGGGTAATCTCCTTCCCACGATCCGATTACCTTCATCGCGTCACCAATCTGTTGGTCTTTCTGCGATATCAAGTCTTTGACGTACTTTACCGGTTCGTACTGCGACAAAAAGCCGCTCACCACGCCTGTAATGTTCAACACCTCGTCGAGGATCATCGCTATTACCGCAACCAGCAATAGCGAGGCTGCTATCAACTGCGCGCTTGGCATACTTTGTATCGATCTCAAAAAAAAACTGCATGGGTTGTGGCCGCTTTTTACCCCTGGACGTACAGTCCTGACTGGTGGCAGAATCTTGACGCGGTGACGTCTGTGACCGCGTCGCAGATATCCTCGATGTATTTGAACATTCTCATTCGCACGTCCGATTCTGTTCCCGATGGCGCCGTGTACTGATCGAATTTGAGGCTCGCGTACTTGTCGGCGATAGCCTCTTTGTTTTTGGTGGCAAACTCCTGGCTTTCGATGTAATAGTCGAGCGCCGCGGATGAGATGCTGAATTTCGTCCCGGTTGAGTCGCTGGTGTCGGTAAAAAGGATCGTGTGGGTGTTGTATTTCGCCATCTCTTCTCTTACGGCCGACGTGCTGATGATAGAAATCAAGCCTTCGTCTTCGCGTTGCAATCGCATTCTCGAGATGAAGTAATCGTAGCAGATAATGTACTGTTCTATTCTGCGGAACATTTCGCTCATGAACGTCTGCGCGAGGAACGGCTGAGCGGAGCTTTCTAACTGCTTGTAATGCCCAACGATCCCAGTTTTCGTGTCTGCGTCGAGGCTCAAAGCTGGCAACCAAACTTGGGACCCGTCCGACTGAGCCGAGAGGATAGCGTTCACGACAGCGCGCGCCACAACGTCGGCTGTTGCGTCACCTGGTAGTCCTCGAAGTTTGCCGGAAACGTTCTCGATGAACGTCGCGAACCCTGTACCGACATATTGAGTTCTCCCGAGTCTGTGGCAAAAAGCGGACTTGATAACGGTCTTCACGACGTCTGCCCACCCGCTCTCGTAGAAATCGAAGAACACCTGCCTAGCGTCTTGGATGTTGACTGTGCCGTCTCCCTTTATAAGTTCGATGTACTTGTTGACGACGCTCGCCAAGTACTGCATGATCTCTTCATACATTCCGCTCGATTTGTGGCCAGGTTTGAGCATCAGGCTGCGCATCTTTTTACCGACTACGAACGCGACTATCAGGCTGGAACTTCCCTCCTCGGTCGCTTCTTGTTTCGCCAGATCCTCTCGCCACTTCGCCATGTGATTGGCAGCATCAGCTCGAATCCCCGTTATGTTGTCCGCCGTTGGGCCTCCGCCGAACGTTTTTGCCAACAGGGCATCCATCCCTGTTGGCGCTCCACCGAACGTTTTTGCCAAAAGGGCATCCATCCCGGTGGGCGCTCCGCCAAAAGTCTTCCCTAGCAGCTCATTCATGCTAGTTGGCCCTCCGCCAAAAGTCTTCCCGATGAGGTTATCCATTAGTGGATCTCCCGATCCGACAAACTGTTTCGCCAGAAGCTGTTGCATTGACGGAGACGAACCACCAAATGTTGTCTGCAGCATTTTGTACATCGGTTCTGCGGCTCCGCCAAGGATTCCACTACCAGACGCATGAGGTTGCGAATACTCTAGCGTGAGTTTCTCTGCAAGTCTCTTATCTTCCAATTCTGCCGTGTATGCCTCCACGAGTTTGTCCTTATTGTCCTTGAGAAAGGCGTGCACCTTTTTCACGTCATCCACGGTCAAGTCGAACGTTGATGCAGACGATGCACCTCCGTACTGGTATTTTCCGATCGGAGTGGCTGTAGAAGTTTCCAACGCTGCGAACGTTGCATCCAAATTGTTGAGGACGTTGTTCACAAAATTCGCTGTCGTCTCTTGCGAATCTTCAACACTTCCGGATACGATCTGAAGCACTACCTTCATGAACTCGGTACCGTCTTGGCTAACGAATTGTTGCAATGCCGTCTGATCTGCTAGAATCATGCCCGCCGGAAAGGTGCTGGTGGCGGCCTCCATATTGGCTTTGACGAAATGAAACATGGCGTCGGGAATTTTCTTCAGATCCTTCACCAACGCTTCTCTGTGTGTCGAAGACGTAACTTGTTGACTGACGCTAGTTGCAGCTTGCCCCAACGACGTAGCCGCGTCCGATCTGGCGACAGTGGCTAGCGCTAACAAAATCGACTGCATCTCTTTCGGGACGTTCTTGCCTTCGAATTTCTTCAGCAGTGCATCTGGCGTTCCTGTGTGCTGATCAAACAAATTGTTGAACGCAAGAACGAGTTTACGCAACGCCTGCTTCGCAGAATCGCCGGCGCTCTTTCGTGACTCGAGATTCTGGAGCTGTGTCTGCATGGCTTGATCGAGTTTCGGAAGTCCATCGAGGTTTTGCCCGAACTTTTGCAGCTGCCTCGTCACAAATTCCTGATCTGCCCTGAGCTTTTGAATGCTTGACTCCAGCTTTTCCTTGATATGCGGATAGCTCGAAACTCTGAGCTGACGATGAACCTTGTCTGAAACGGCAAAAAGGTCGTCGCAGAGTTCCGGAACTGTCCGATCTCTGATTGCGTTCCCTTCGCGAACTTTCTTCGGGATATTCGCACCAAATTTGCCGTTGTAGAACTCAACGAGACCTTCGACTCTTGCTGGGATTTCCGACGGATCGTACTTTCCGAGCATGCACACTTTTTCTGGAGTCACAATCAACGATTGGACTTGCCCGCAGATATCGTCCATCTCGAGCATGTTTCCGTCCTTGTCTGCGATCGGGATGTCGAATCCGAGCATGTTCAGCTTGTTGACAAGTGTCGCGAGATTGAACATTCTGACGCGCTTCAGGTCGCGCGATTCGCCCGGAACGTAAGTGCACGCGTGACGGATCGCGTCGATAGATACTTTTGCTCCATACGGCACGACGACGTTGCCTTTTTCCGTCTGGACGTATTTCACGTTCCCCGTTGATTCGTCGACGGTGCCATCTTGAATGCTTCGGATAGTTGCTTCGATCTGTTGTATTGCTCCTTGTTTCACACCGGACTGATCTACTTTCGGTGCCGCCGCTGCTGGCACCGCTGCTGGTACTAATGGCCCTGCCGCCGGTCCTGCCGCCGGTCCCGCCGCCGGTCCTGCTGCTTGTGGTACTAATGGTGCTGCTAGTCCTGCTGCTGGTGCTGCTAGTCCTGCTGCTGGTGCTGCTAGTCCTGCTGCTGGTGCTGCTGCTGCCATGGGTTTGAAGGTCAACCTTTATGTTTGTTGGAATAATCAAAAAAATAAGATCGATTGCCTTCTATCGGCGTCGGTGGTTTACAGTGTCCCGATGAATGATTCGATATCTTGGTCCCACAGTTGTTGCTTCGTCGTCTTTTCAAGTGCCGCGAGCTCCTTTTCTTTTTGCTCCCGCTCGGTCAAAAGCTCCTCCAGCTTCTCCTCCGTCAAGGATTGGATCTGCATATGCAGTAGATAGTCGTAAGTGCCCTTGAACTTTTTATAGTCTCTCTCTTCCAGCTCTTTCGCGAGCTCTGCCTTCTTTTTGCGCTTCACGATGAGTTTCTCCTCGATAATCTCCAACAGGAACCTGCATTTGTTTCTCAGTATCTCGATCTCTTCCGTCAGATTCGCCATCAGATATTCGTGGCGAGCCGTGTAGTATGTCAGTCGGGTTTTGAACCACGCGTCGAAGAGCTGCTGCACGTTGTCGAATACGCGGAGATGCTTTTCATCGTCGAAACAGACGAACTGCTGCGTTACGGTCTTTTGGAGATTCAGATATCGAACGACGTTATCGAAGCGCGACTCCTTCCCTTTCTCGTCATCGTAGTTCTGTAAAAAGTCGATTGCCCCGTCGTTGAAGTGAACCAATATCTTGACTTCGATATCGTTCGACGCTTTCGTGATATCGTTGATCATCGTGCCGCCGAATGCTTCATGTACATCGCGTTGGAACTTGGAGTATCTGAAGTCTTTTTGCTTCGTCGTCTTGCCGATCGCAACCATCGAAAGCCAATCCGTATAGACGCTCGTCCACACGCCGACTGGCAGTTCTGTGATCTCGATCGTATTATCGTCGACGATCGTGTACTCTCCGATGAAACTAACGGTCCGATCGGTGATGACTTCCGTCTCGCCCTTGAACCCGTTATAGAACGGGATCCAATCCATATCGTCCTCGCCGGCTATCTTGAGCTTTATGTTCTTGACGCACTGTTCCACGCCGTAGGCTAAGATATCGCACTTGTAGCCCGTTCCGATTCCCAGCACCCCGTTCACGAGGATCAGTGGCAGAGGTGGTAGTAAAAAGTCCGGTTCAACGATCTTTCCCTCGTCGGGAGTGAACTTCAAGATCTTCCAGTCGTCCGACGGGAATAGCGCTTTCGTCCACGGCTCGAGGCAAGATTTGGTGTATCTCGGACTGGCAACGTCTCCTTTTCCGCCGCCGACTCTCGTTCCGAACTGCCCTTTCGGTTTCAGAAGGTTCAGGTTGTTCGATCCGAGAAACGTTTGCGCGAGACCGACGATGGCGCCGCACATCGACGCCTCGCCGTGATGGTAATGAGTATTCTTCGTGACACCGCCGCAGAGAACGATAACCTTTTCAGGCTCCTTGATGTTCTCCGATAGCATGTACCACATTGCTTTCCGAGTGCTCGGTTTCAGCCCGTCCATTATGTTGGGGATGGCGCGATCATTGCTCGCACAACTGTACTGGATGAGTTGCCGATTGGTGAAGTTCTTGATCGTGATCTTCGGCACTGCGACCATCAGCTCTTTCGGGTCGTATGTCAGAAGCCATTTCTTGCGAACGTTGGACTGCTTTTTATCAAAAGCGAGATCCAGCCATGACTTGTACTCCTTCTCGAACTTGAATCTCGTCAGTCGTTCGTCGAAAGAATCGAAGTAGCCTACCATCTCGTTGGAGGTGATAGACCCGAGTCCCTTCTTGTAATCCGGTTTGCCGTATCTTTCGCCCTTGTGCTTTTCCGTCCACTCGTCCAGATCGTTGAGGGAGTTGAACTCCAAAACTTCTTTCTTGTACGTCAGCGTCACCAGTGGAGTGTTCATGTAATAGATCAAGTTCTTGAGGTTGCGGTCTCCGAGCAACTTGCTAAAAAGGAGGACCCCAAGTCCACGAATGTGGAACCCATCATCGTCTGCATCTGTGAGTAGAACAATGTGGTCGTACGATAATTGGTCGTTGGCTAGCCCGATGATCGCTTTCAACGATTTGATGACTTCGTTGACCGACATCTTGGCTTCGGTATTGTTCGTGGAGTTCATGATTTTGCCGCGCAGAGCGTAAACTCCTATCACGTCGACGCCGATTCCACGTCTGGCAACCATCGCGCTTGCCTTGGCAGATGTTCCTTCTGTCAAAAGTAGCCACGTTTCCTTGTCGCGGGATTTGCCCGCAAGGAGTGCAGGTTCGTAATCTCTTATCAGACCTGCCCGTTTGATCGCTTTCTTCTCCTCCTTTCGGACTTCTTGCAGCGCGGTCTTGTCCAAAGTTTCCATCATGCCGCTGAGGATCGTCGTGCGCTTGACCTCTTTGATGAACTCATCAGGGAACGAGTAGCTTTTCTCGAGCGTCTCGAACTTCGATAAGGGAGTCTGTAGCTCAGTCTTTTGAGTGTCAGAGTAGACGGGATTCTTGATCCACGCCTTGACGAATATGTAATAGCTGTTGCGGAAACGGGTGGCGGCACTTACATACTCCTTGCCGAAAGCGCCTTCTTTCATCAGCGCCGTCAGCATCTTCGTGAAGAACTGTATATGCGTTCCTCCTTTCTTCACGAACACGCCGTTGACGTACGAGATGTGGTTATCCCGCTTCCGTGCGACGTTCGGCCCGAGGCAAATCTCCCAGTAGTCATTCACCTTGACCGTTGCCAACGCAGTGTCTTCTGGGAAGAAGAGCCCGCAGTACTTTTTGAAGGACATCGACTTGATGGGCTTCCCGCAAAAAGTGATCTTCACCTTCTTCGTCGCGATAGCTTTCGCTTCGATAGCCATCTGTTCGATGAACGAACAGTGCAGATCGTCGAGATCCTTCATGTCGAATCGCTTGTAGTCCGGTAGAAAGACGATCGTCGTATGGTTCTCTTCGTCTGAGTGCTCGATAGTCGGAGGATTGACGGTCTCCATGTTCTGCTCGATTATCTGACGATACAATCGGCCGTCTTCGCAAGTCTCGATCATGAACCACATCGAGAAAACGACGGTGGCTTTTTGCCCGATACCGTAAGTCCCTCCGGTGAATGGATTTCTTGTTTCGTCGTCGAAGTGACTGCCGGTGTGCAAGTTGGTAAATAGCATCTCTGGCAGCCAGATGTTGTCGTACTGCTTCATCCTTTTGATGGGGATCCCGTGACCGTTGTTCCTGACAGTGATGAAGCCCCGCTTCTGATCGATGTCGATATCGATCGCCGTACACGTATCGTCGATGCTGACGCGGTCAAGAGCGTTAGAAACGATCTCTTTCACGATGCCCTTGAACCCGGGACTCATGTTGACCTTTTCGAAGTAGAACCGCCCGTCTCGGAGGACCCACAACTTTTGAAAGCTCTTGCACGGATCGTCGATGTATGCAGTGGGCCTTTTCAGAATGTGGGACCTATCCGTCAACTTCTCGTGTTTTTCGCCTTGCATGAGTGGGCTGGTAGATTTGATCTATAGTCGATGTCAGTTTCAACTTTAATTCTTGGACAACTCAAAGGATGTCTGACGAAGAATCGACTGGAAGTTCAGGAAGCTCGGGAGAGTGGAGTCTTGGACGAAAGATCGCCGCCACTGTCGTGGGGTTCAGCGCTCTGGGCGCTTTTATCTGGCTGCTGATGTACCTTTTACCGTCGGGAGAGGCAACCACAGCAAAAAAAGACGCTGCCGAGACAGCAGCCGCAGCTGCTGAAGCTGCCGCTATTGCAGATGAAGCAAAAAGAGTCGCCGCCATCGCTGCAGCGGCGGCAGCCGAGAAGAAAGAAGACGAGCAGATGGCCGAAGAAGCCAGGAAGAAAGCTGAGGCAGCGGCATACGCGAAAAGGGTCGCAGATCTTGCAGCTGACGCCGCTGCCGCCGCCGCTCTGGCCGCCGCCGCCGCGGAGAAACGTCGAAAGGAAGAGGCCGCTGCTGCGGCGGCTGCCGCCGAGAAGAAGAAGAAAGATGATGCTGCTGCCGCTGCGGCCGCTGCAACGGCTGCCGCCACTGCTCTGGCCGCCGACAAGGCGAAAGCTGAAGCTACTGCTGCCGCAGAGGCGGCTCGTTCGGATGAATCTGCTGCTGCAGCGAAACTAGCGTCTGAAAAGGCTGCCGCCGCCGAGACGGCCGCCGCGGCAGCGGACAAAGCTGAGGATGCCTCGGCTGCTGCTGCTGCTGTTTCGGAAGCTTCAACTGCTGCGTCCGCTGCTGCGGCAGCTTCTTTGGCTGCTGCTGCTGCGACCGTCACTCCACCCCCTGTAATCTCTCCAAATCCGCCAGTGCCGTCGGGTGCGCCCGTCGCAGACGAGACGGATAAAAAGGCACCCACAACTCTGCCAACAGAATCCGGGCTGCCGATCGTTGCGTCAGAAGGCAAGGATTTCGTCGGGATAGCGTGCTGGGATCGGTTCGACAAGAGACCTTTTTGGGCGACGCACATGACACCTGACGACGTTGGAGGTTCGTCCTGCTACATGGACTGTGCATGTCCTGCGAATCCAACCGCCGAAGAAAAGTTGGGTTTGCTGTGCAGCGATCCCCGGAAGTTCCTCGAGCTGAAACAAGTGAATACGGCGAGTTACATTTCGAAAGGGTACTGCGACAGCTCGCCGAACTTTATGCCGCTGGACGTCGGAGAAGTTTACGGCGCGTTCAAGGCCACTTTGGACGGAGATTTGGGCACGATGGTTGACAAGAACGGAAAGACTGTTCAGGGACTTATCTTCATCCCCGGAGAATGGAAACTTGGGATCAGCGCCATCAATGAGGCTGGCGTAGAAGGCCCGATACTTTCGACTCTGGGCGCTATCGTGACGAAATGGCCGACGGTATCGAAAGCGGATCAGTGGATGTTCGCCCCGCCGTATACTGCTTGCTCAATGGTTTCTGGCACTCGAACCTTGGAGGGCGGCGCGCTGGCGATGAAAACTGCGTGCGCTGGAATCATCGAACTGATCCGTTCTCAGATGCCCGCCGCCACCTGTACTCCGTGGAAACGAGCCGACGGTTCGCCGTGCCAGTTCCTGGGGGCAAAAGGCTCTTGCATCGCGCAGACGCCTCTGCCGTATTCGACTGTCCAGATCCAAAAAGGCAACCCATCCGCGATCCTCAAGGACTATTCGGGCACTCTGCCGTACAGATATACGGTTCAGATCCCGCGGCTGAACACGATGACGAAATCGACGATCAGAAGGAATATCGTCAAGCGTAAAGTGTGGCTGATCGGGGCGAACGAAAAAAAGTTGATTGCCGAAGTCCCTGGAAACACAGAAGGGACGGCTCAGATATATCTAGACATTCCGACGGAGAACATTTTGCAGCTCGATCTCAACGCAGTTTCAAACACCGAGTGCCTCAAATACCCGTACATGATGTCTCGGCCCTGGTAAATTACCACTGCTCGTCGCTGTTGAACTTGCCGAATGTTGGAGGAGCGGTTCTGGACATCGTGAAGCGGTGAGAACCTTTTTGCCCAACGAACAAGTGTAGGTGATCCGGTTCGTATTGCGCGAGGAAGACATGGGGTGCCGCTATGATCCCGGTACGGCGGCTCTGTTCCGCTTCGTACAAGGGGTTGAGGTGCATCTCGAAAGTGTCCGGGTGTTCTTTTCGTCGCGCGTAGGTATTCCAAAGAACGACTACCGCTCTATCTTTTTCCATGACGCAGGCCCAACAGTCTTTTTCCATCAACTCCATGAACCCGTCGACGGTCGAAATAGAGCACTCCTGTTCGTTATTGCAGATTGGAAGGCTGTCCATTCTTTTTTTGCTGTCTGATCGCTGTTTGATCGCTGACCGGTTACCGTTTGAACGTCTCGTCTGCGCTGCTTCACTTTTTGAAAAATTGAAGGCCTCTCCGGTAAAAAGACAGTTCGTTTATCGTTTATCGCCTACGTTTTCCAGATGTCCAGCGTTACGTATTTCACCGCTATTGCTGAAGCTTGGGATGGCCCAATTGAGTTATGCGCGCTCGTTTGCTCGTATCTGCAGTGCACGGCGTATGTAAGCAAAAAGACAATCCTTGCGTTGCCAGACGCTCCGAAAGACTTTACCATCGCCACGTCTTTCGAGGGCAACCTGCTGCTCTACGTCGAGGGAGATGACGGCCGCCGCACGGTTATGTCTTTCGACGGGGACTCCCTGGCTCTGTGCCCGATCCCCATTTCCACCGTCAGTGCCGGACTGATTGGCCGACGGCCGGTTGGCATGTGGAAAGGGCATGCGTTCGTTATGTCGTGGGATATGCAAGACATTTACGAAACGGAGCGTCGTAATCTCTGCGGATCGGCACCGAACCAGGGGTACAGGTGCGACTGGTTGGAAGAACAGAACAAGCTCGCGATCTTCGTCGACGTCTACCGAAACTACGTGTACGTGCGCGTCTACGACGATAGTGTCGGCATCGCTTTTACCCACGATGGCATGCAGTACGTGGAAGGGTTCACCGGCAGAGACATTCGAGAAGCCGTCTCGACTTTCAAGTGGATGGACGAAAGCATGCGAGGAAGCGGATGCGTCGGTGATTGCCTGCCGATCGTCCTGACGGACGGAAAGGGCACCAAATTCGAGTTCACGATCCTGCTGAAGCACAATCCGCACGGGTTCTAGACGCCGTAAGGGCGGGATGATGGAGAAAAACAACAAAAGCAAAACAAAAAGACCCTTACTTTTTGTTTTTGTTTTTGGGTTTTTCTTCTTGTATCCTGCTTGCTTCCTTCCTGCTTCTTGCTTGCTGCCGGTCGCCTTTTACACTATGTCCAGGAAGTCGGCAACCTTGCATTCTTGCTTGCCTTCCGACTTGCTCGCGGGCTTGGGAGTGTACTTGTCTTTCGCGTACTGCTCGCCGATCGGCGTGGTGAGCACGTATCTGCCATTGATGCGGCCAGTTCTGAGAATGGCGGGGTCGATCTCATCGATCACACGAGGGTCGCAGTTCATGGTGATGACGACGAAGAGGTCGCTCTGATTCTGGATTTCGTCGAGGAAGTCGCAAACGGTCTGTTTGTTCCAGATAGGCGGACGGAGGTGACGATGCGTTGGCGGTCTCACAGGACGACGGAGGGCTTCGAGAATGCTGCCGTCCAACTCATTGAAGACGATGACGAGCTCTTTGTGGCATGCGGTCTCTTTGAGGATGCTTTGGAGCACGTGTCCTTCGGTAAAAGGCGTCCAGCCTTTCAACACGGGGCATTTCAGGCGGTGAGCCAGGGCGTCGGCGACGAGACTTTTGCCCGATCCTGGGACGCCGGTCAAAAGGGCTGTGAAGTTCCGGGTGTACTTCGTCTGATCGACGTTATTGGCTTGCCTGACGATGTCAGTGACGATGCGATCGACGTCGACGGGTAATGGCTGGCGGATCTTGAACCCACTGCGTGAGAGCTCGAAGTGGCTGTTCATGTAAGGTTCCGTCATGATCAGGACGTCAACCAGATTGGGGTCCTTTTTGTCGCCCTCTGGTTTCTCCACTGGAGGGTCATGGTTGACCCAGCGGAAGATATAGCCGACATGAGAGAGTTTGTCGTCGAATTGGTTGGCCGGCTCTGCCCAGACGTAGGCGATGAAGCCTTTGCCGATCACGAGGCCATGGGGTTCAGTCTTGAAGGAGTGGACCACGGTGATCATGTTGCGATATTTGTATTTCTGGATGTATTCCATCATATGCTCGGCTTTTGCCGTATCGCCCTTGCCAAACTGCTCGAGAGGGTGGTACATAAACGCGAACGCTAGACCGATCGCACCCAGTGCAATCCACGAAACGACTTCCATAGGCACACCGAAGATAGACATTCCGCTGAAGGTAGACATGAGTACTGAAGGTATCACTAGGGCCAGAACTACCGACAGGGTCAAGCCGTTAAATTTTTGAAGGGGAGTGCCTCCGGAATGGTGCGTCGTCTCAGCAAAAAAAGAAGGTGCATTCTGCCGCAAGGGCTAGTCTTTTGGGAAGAGCGGCTCCACGTCGATGACGTGCAAAAGCGAGACTTCCTCGAAAGCAAAGGTCTCCACGGGGTCTTCCTTGGGCGTCACGATGGAAGGCTCGTCATCCACACAGTCCTCCGCGCTAAAAAGGCACACTTCGAGGATGTCCGCGAAGAAGAAGTACCCGTCGATCTTTTTTCGTCGACGCAGCTTTCTGACGTGAGGATTACCGGAAGCAAATGGCGTCGCTGCAAGCCTGAGCGGGCATTTCGTTACATTGTACTCGAGCATTACGTACTCGCTTTCCAGCGAGGATATGTATGCCTTGCATGGCCGTAAAGAGAACCATTTCTCGATGTCCAATCTGGTTGAGTATTCTCCTATCGCGGGAACCGTGAAATCGGGATATACATCGATCAGTTCGTCGTACTTCTCTTTTTGCTTCCCGTCGTTGATCACAGTCGCATGGTAGAGTTTCTCGACGTCGCACGAAAAGATCTTGGCCCTCGTACAGGTTTTCATGACCGTATGTCTGCCGACTGCCGTTCGTTGGAGTCATTTTTACGCTAGAAAGGTTTCGGGATCGACGATACCTCGAAGGTCGGAGACCTTCTGGTAAAAAGAGTACCCGTCGATGCTGGTGTAACGTCCTCGGTAATCTTCCATGTACAGGCTCGTCATCACTTGCAAGTGCAAATGCGGAAACCATCCGCCGTTCTCAGCGGGAGCGCCGATTCTGCCGATAAGATCGGTCTTGTAAATCACGTCGCCGGCTCTGTGTGTAGTTTTGCTGAGATGCCCGTATAGACAGTAAGTATCGTCGCCGTCGAAAGTTATGATTCGGGTGCCCCAGCCGTTCATCGCCGTTTCGTCATCGAGGACGTGGAAGACGATACCGTCTGTAAGGCTGCACACCATTTGCCCGACGTCCAGATTGTTGATATCGATCCCGAGATGTGTCATTCGGAACCGCTGCCGCGGGGCTACCTCCGGCGCAGCCGCCGCAGCCGCTTTCGCATTCTCTTCCGCTTCTTTCTCGAACCCTGCCAGCAGATCGGACCTTTCTTCGCCGAACCCGCCGTAGGTTACCTCGTTGCCCGATATGCCGGCGACGAAGCGGCACTGCTCATCGGTACTGAACATGTTGACGGGACTTTTGAGATACTCGGCGTTGAGATCCACTTTCGTCGCCTGAGCGACACTCGGCAGAAGGCACCATAGCTTGATTGGGTCCATCGCTTTTTGCCGGACGGGCAACTGTTCTTGGGTTGGAAAAATTGAACGATCTGAATCGACGATAGCAAACCAGATGGAACCAATCTCAGAACTCAGGGCTCACGGAACGTTCGTTTCGCTCAAGTATGATGGCGCTTTTTACGAAAGCAAGACCGCATTCGCACTCGCGATCGACGAAGCACACAAGAAAGGGAAACTTGTTGTCGCGCCACAGGACGCAGGGGCTGATAGCTTGACGTTGACTTTCGATCTCGACGATGGGAGTGCGAGCGTGAAACTCAAACGGCAAAAAGCGATCGTCCGAGTGAGCGCACAACGGAAGCTAGTGTGGCTCGATTCTCTGGTGTCGGCGGAACCGGATTGGAAAACCCTCAAGGAATTTGCGATCGCGTATCGCTATCAAGGTATCGTCGACGATTCTTCTTTCGACGAATACGTCAAATGGGGCGTTGGGTGGACGATTTTTAACGAAGACAAGTACAACCTTCTCAAGACGAAACCCGAATCGGCGACCGAAGCCGATATGATACTGTTCTCGAGGAGAGTGAGAATGCAGAACGTCCATCGAGATTTGCGCGATTCGGCTTCGTCGATAAATAGTGGCTACTGCTACTGCAACACTTTTGCGGAGATGTTCCGTTACGTGAAGGACGACATCGTCAACGATAGTTGGCGGTACTATTTCGGACTGTACGAACTTGCCCCGCTATTGCTATCGTATCGATCCTGGCAAGGTTACGAAAGGCGAGCCTACCAACAATGGTGGATAACCCGCGAAGACACCACGACTTTTGATATGGTGCACCTGGTTCTCCTGAATGATAAGAAACCGATCATCGCTGATGGAGACATAACGGTATTTGAAGCAGATCGCCCGGTTGTGATGCTGGATCAAAAGACCAACCATTGGTCCATCAAATTCGATCGCGTACTGTACGCGCAGATCACGGAAACTTACAAGAAGTAGAAAGCCGCCGACGCGGTCTCCGATCGTTTTTTTGCCGCGATCGGTTCAAAATTTACTGGCAAGATGATCAAGTCGGCAAACCACCATGGCTGCACCTTCTTACGTTATCTCCGAGGGCCGAGTTTACAGAGACAGCGTTGATGCGAGTTCGTCTCACGAGGAAAAAGCGCGCGACGATTGGAGCTATTTCTACGCTGAACGAAAGGAACACTTCTTGTTCGCATTGCGTGTTGGGGAAGAAATCTTGTTCAGCCGGGACTTCCAAGGCGGATGGTACTACTTGCCTTCTCGGCTTGTCGCAACGACTTTCGGAAACTTCGCCGCATGGAAGATTGCGGACGGTGGCGGGCGATACTTCTGCGACTCAGATGAAAAGCTTGTGTCGTCGAAACTTCGGGAGTTGTTTTATCGGGCGGATCTTGTGCAGCACGACAACGCTCACCTGATCGGCGAGATCAAAGTTCTCATCGGGATCGCAAAAAGTCTGAAGCCTGCGGTGCCCGCTCCGGCTCCGGCTCCGGCTCCTGCCGTGGCTCCGATCGCGGCTCCTGCCGTGGCTCCGGCCGTAGCGCCGGCTCCGTCTCCGGCCGTGGTTCCGGAACAGACGATGATGCCCGTAACCGAATTCAACCTGCGAGGCAACTTTTTATCGGTGTCCGTCGAGAACGCGACCTACGAGGGGAAAGTCTCTGCCCCGTTCTCTTCTTCCATCGAGGCTGCGTACAAGAAGAAAAGGTATAGCGTCAGATCTGTTGGCGAAGCTGGAGATGAAGTTCTCATCCTGACTTTTGAGATCGATGACGAAGGAAGCCGCGTCGTGACGAAACTGAAGCGGCAAAAAGTGATCGTCCAGCTGGACGCTGAACGAGAACTGATCTACCGGGACACGATCCTCGAACTGGAACCAGACTGGAAAGTTCTCGAAGAATTCGCCGTCGGGTACCGATATCTCGGCATCACAGACAGCGCGGCTTTTGAGAGAGAGTTCCGATACTGCGTCAAGTGGTCGGAGTTCAGCGAAGAAAAGTACGCAACGTTGCGTACGAAACCGGAATCCACGACGGAAGAGGACATGAGGATCATGTCGCAGAAACTGTATCTGAACAATGTGCGCCCTGGCATGTTCATGGATTCGGAAGCGATGATCAAGACCGGCCAATGCGAAAGCGGGGATCTTGGCAGATGGCTGGGGTTTGTGAAGGATTGCAGATATCTAGAAACCGGAGATTGGAAGAAAGTTCTCTGTCTGCACAAACTGGTGCCGCTCTATCTGTCGTACTTTTCGTGGAGAGGGTTCGATCATCGCCAAGGTAGATGGTGGATATCTAGAAAGGATCGTAGCACGTTCTCGATGCAACGAGTTGTTGTACTCAACCGCGACAGACCGAACGTCGTGACGGGAGATCCGGAGCTTTTTGCCAGCTTCGTGCCGTCGATAGATAGGCCGACGAAATATTGGTCGGTCAAATTCGACATGGTGACTTGCGCTCTGATTACGGAGACTTACAAGAAGTAGAAAGTTCGCCGGGCGGACGTTGAATCATTTTTTTGCTGTGTCAGTTCGCGAGCGGATAGTGGTCAGCAAAAAAATGGTTCAGATGCCGACTCGGGGCTCTCCGGGCTCTCAAAGTGCGATCAGAAGTGTAGTGCAGGGTTGAGGCGTTCCGACTCTCGGATCGATGATCGAAAACAGCCCGCGGATGTGGATACAAGATCCGTGGTAAGTCAGTGCGGACACGCCGTTGATCTCGACGTTGATGCGAAAGTGATCGCTTTCGTGAAGAGCACCGTTCGAACGGTGCCAGATGGTTATATCGATGTCTTTGTCTCTGATGATCGCCAAGACGAACGCATCTCCGTGATCGATGATGATGGCGTTGACTCGGCCGATAACGATTGGCAGCTCGCTTTTCAGCTCCTTCTCGTCCACAAAAAGCGTCCACCGGTAGTGGAAAGGTCTCTCTTTGTAACTTGTCGTCCTGGTCGCGGAGTCATAATGAACATCCATCGGCCATTCCAGCATGCCAGGAATCATGATACCCAGCCTTGGAAATTGGTACGGCGAACCCTCCGTGTATGGCGGAACCCACATGTGCGTCGTGGCGAACCCCTTTCGGCAGTAGAGGTCGCAAGCGTCGATCAGGAACCCGCTCTCGTGGAGAGAAAGTTTCGGCCTCGGGATTTCCGACCGGAACGTGATCCTGCGGATCGGCTCACAGACGAAGCAGTCTTTTATCCTATTGATCTTGAACTGCGTCACTTGTTGCGAGGTATCGATGTTGAGCAGCCACTCGTTATATCCCACGATGCTTCCCACCTCGTAAGAATGGATGTAGATCGTACTTTTTGCTATCTCCTGATCTTCCCACGTCAACACGATCGTTTTGTACAGGATAGGTTCGCCGTACGCCGCTGTCGTAAGTTTCACGGTCACGTCGCATCCTTGCCAGAAATGATGGACGTTGTAACCGACCGATACCGACGGAACGTACTCCGCGATCAGGTTGCAAAGTTCGAGAGGCATGCCGTGATACCCAACGCCCGACGATGCCGATACAAGTTTCGAAAGGATAGACAACTGCATTGCTGAACAACTTGCTCTTTCGTGCTCTTCCGTTCAATTTTTCAGCGGCCGTCGCAGCAAAAAAAATGGTTCAGTGGTTGCCGCTGCCGCTGGTTAGTGGCTGATGGCCGGCTGACGGGCCGCTTTTTACAGAGCGAGCGTGAGTTCCGTCCAGCTCTCATAGAGGTCGTGCGGATCTATTTCGGTAAAGCGCCCTCGAAGGCTCAGAGATGACCCTCCGTAAATGATGCCGTCGAGGTCCGCCCTGACAGCGGCTCCTGTACGTATGTACTGCTGGATATCGTTTCCTAGACGCTTCCACGCGAAAACGAATATCCCCGTGTCTACGTGCAGCACGGCTATGAAGGCATCCTTTCTGTCGACGATGTACAAGGTTCTGTAGGTTCCTCCGCTTGGGAGATTTCGCTCGATCTCGCGCTCTCCGATAAAAAGCGCACTCCCGGTTGCTGATAGCGAACACCATCCGTTCTTCGAACGATCGTCGTAGTGGAAGTCTTTCGATCCTTCACCGTATTCGAACTCGAATACGGATTTTCGGACTCCGGCTCGCATCGTGCGCCGAGTATATGGCGTTGACCACGAGTACTTTATCTTGTTGCCATCGGACGTGTTTATCTCGAACCCATCGTCGTCCATCATGTATATAGAGTGCGGCGTTTCGAACGACAGCGTGCGGACTTTCCTGATCACGTAACCGTCGCCGTTTCGTTCGATCTTGAACTGAGTTAGTTGCTTGCCGGCAATATTGATCAGCCACTCGTTGTATCCCTGTACATTTCTGACGGAATGACTGTGGAAATACTCCGAAGAACGATAGCCATCGATCGTTGGCCACTCGAGATGCAGCTTTCGATCTTTCGGAAAACTGCTCGCTGGAAACCATTCTGGAGGAGACACGACTTCGACTCGGCAATCTTTCCATATGTGCATGATGTTGCAGACGAAATGATCGCCTGGAATGTAACTTTCGATGATGGAGCACAGCTCAACCGGAATGCCGTGATACCCAACGCACTTCGAACTCTCGACAATGATCTCCAAAGTGTTCATTGCTACTGATTGCTTACTATCAGTAGTTGGCCTCAATTTTTCAGTCTAACCATGTCGCTGCAGTGGCAAAAAGGCTATGCAGCGGGACCACGACCTTTCGTTCGACACATTCAGATACCGCTCACGTATTGCGGCGCCGCTCGTTATTGGCGGCTTGACGTTCTTCGTTCTCGCGTTTATCGCGCAGGCTCCGACAGAAATGGTCTATCCATGCTACTATAACGGTACAAAGCTCTACGCCAGCGGCGTTATGACAGGACCGGACTTTTTACAGCAGATCAACTTCATGTACATGGGCGACTACGCGCGATGCTCTTCTTGTCCAACCTCCAGGCCAGTACTCGGATACACACTGTGCATGTTCAGTTCTGCCACCGATAATCTGATCTGCGACGCCAGACCGTGTTTCAGCTCGACGATGTACATCGCAGTGGCGAACCTCATATTTTGCGTGCTACTGTCCCTGACGGTGTTCGTGTGCGAACGCTCTCCGGAGAAAAGGGCGATGGATCGGCGCATCCATTTCGGGCAGATCGGCGAGGTTTGAGTCCGAGTCCGAGTTTGGCGCCTGCGGCGAGCTGCGCTGTGTCTGCAAAAATTTAACCGAACAATGACTGCATTGCAAACTGGTCAGTATGTCCTGCTACGAAGAGATCATTGCTGAGCATAAAAAGTACCGGGCAGCCTACCTCAACGGTAATGGCTCGGGGTTTGGCCCCTTTGAAGGGCTTTTTACGCGAGAGGACATCTTTCGCGAGTGCGAGCGTTTCCGGAAGATGAAGATTCCCGAAGGGTTCACGATCAAGTCGAAACACGTCAATATGCATGGCAACGGCCCGCTGCCGCTAGGGCAGCACGTTTGCGCAGTCGCTGGAGGGTCCGCAATAAAAAGCATAATGGGTGCGATCGCTTCTGCTACACTCGGGCATTTCGCACTCAGCGCCGGGTGCAATGATAACAACGACGTTGACTACTTCCCGATATGCAGCCCGGAGGAAGGTCTCCAGACGCTACTCGCGTTCGGCGAAGAAGTCGATACTGGACTCAAAACTGGAGATGTCACCAGGACGAAGAACGCAGTGTCTTTCGCGTGCCATCATCAGTTCATTCTTGGCACTAGCCGAACGCTGTCGGAACTTTTGTTCCTGTTCGATTTGCCACCTTGTTCGTGCGCTGTGTACAACGGCGAAGTGTACTGCACTCCGGCTTGCCTATTCTCTCTCATCCACGACGTGATCGTTTTCGATCACGACATGCGAGAGGCTGGTTACGAAAGACGGTTCATGAAGTACGTCGTGCTGAAAGAGTTCGTTGGGATCATTCCGGACGTCCAGTATCACAGGATAGCGATGGACATCTTGGATAAACACGAAGGTTTCGCGGCTCTGATCTTCGAACAGGATTCCGAAGGATACGATATCGCCACCTTTTACGCGGACTCCGGCAATGCAAGATTTCCGAATCCGAAAACGTGTTTGACGCTGGATCTTACGGAAGACGGAACTCTCGAAGATCTTATTGCTGGCAAGTTCGATCGTGAGTGCATGAGAGAGCATGTCGTTCAAATGAACAGAAGAAGAAGAGAGGGATGTATAACAGCGAATATCGAAGTGCCGGAGTACGTGAGATCGCCGAGGATCGAGGAGTTCATCGACACGCTCCATTTCGACGACTTGAGCAAAAAGTTCAAGACCACCGTTGAGATGCGACAAGGCGCGATCGATGGGATGTCGAAACTGCAAAAAGAGAATTGGTACTGCACCGACCGCTACAAGCCGTGCCTTTTGGATGAGTGGCTCATTCCGGAGCTATCGGATATCGTCTACTCGTACGCGTATACGTCCCGGACGTATCACTATGGATCTCCGGTCCCGACGAACCTTGACAAACTGTTGACTCCGGATCTCGATTACGAAGATGACCCCGACGGTTGTGCGGCGTACAAGAAAGCGTCGTCTGCCAAGGCGTTGAAGAGGATCAAAAGTATCATCGAAGCCCCGAATTCCGATACAGATAGCGATGAAGACTAGCCGGCCAAATATCGAACACTGAACGCCAGATGTCTATTTTTTTGCTGCGTCAGCGTTGAAAAATTGAACGTCGCCAGCGGCAGTAAGCAAACCATGCAGTGCCGTATCCAGACCAAAAAGGAGAATCTGCGAGACATCCTTTTGGCAGAATGGGTCGACGCCCCGATCGATATCGTCGAATACGTCACGGAGCATATAACCTTCGAGCGGATCCAGTCTTTTTACCGAAAGACGGACGCCGTCAGTGATGGCTGGAATGGGATAATGGTGCTATCTGGAGACGCCCGCTTTCTCGGAAGCTTCCAGCAGCGAGCCGATTGTGTTGGCGCCGCAGGCATATTGCATTTGCGCGCTCGAAACTTCGATCACGTGGTTGCCGAAGCACATCCCGGTAAAAAGGCGGTCCGTTTCCACGGCATAATGGAAGGTCCAACAGGCATACTTACTGGAGACAACGTGATTTGCGTCGGATCGGATCAAGCACTGACATACATGGAAATACTCGTGAACGGCCCCGTCGAATTCCTGATGCGCACATACGCGAGAGACAGAAACTTCAGATTCCGGTACTGCGATGGGTCCGTCACGCTGATGGAGACAATAGAAGTGTGTCACATCAGACGCGCGCGGGATGAACGAGACAGAGACGATGCTTATTCTTGGTCGGCGCGGATGGCTAAAATGGAACATCGATTGGGTCAACTGGAACAGCTGTATACGGACAGAGAGTTACGTTTCTTCTGTTCGACATCGCACGGTAGAAGAGAATTGATATGCGCAAGCTCGGTGGACTTTTCGGTGATAGAGCCAGACGCGTTCGAAGAATTCGGTTTCGATCGCGTGTCCGACAATTTGATGATCATCGTAGTTCGCGGAACGACGCACGAACTTTGGATACACTAGACTGGTCAACTGACAGACTGACGGCCCTTCTTTTTTTGCTGCGTCAGCGCCGCAAAAATTGAAAGCTGCAAGCGTCTTCGGTAAAAAGGCTCTCAGGCTCCCAGACTCCAATGATCCGTGTCCCGACAGAACGAGAAAGGGTAAGAGCTGCTATGTGCGTCGAATGGAAAGAAGCTCCGTTGGAAATAGTTGACTACATCGTGGATCAGATCTGCGAAGGCGACAAAGCCACCGTTGCTTTTTACCGGAAGACGGACGCAATCAACTATCTGTGGACCGGGATAATGGTCCTTTCCGGAGAAGCCAAATTCGAAGGAATGTACTATCCGCGAGGCGCCAAGAAGCGATGGAAACAAACCGGCGAGTGGGATTTCAAGGCGCAGGATGAGATCCAGCGCAGCACGTTGAGGGAACTTAGACTCCACGAATCGGATAGCAAGTTCTTCCGGCTCTCTCCTCGTGGCGATGGTGTTCAAACCACGATGGCTTACGTCTCCGGCGACTGTATCTACATCCTCTGGCGCTACATGTTCTTGAGGATACGATTGAAAGGCGAAGTCGACTTTTTACTGAAATTCGGCGGCCGCCACATGCTTCGTGGGCAGTACGATGGACGTGTTATCGTCAAGCAAACCAGGATACCGCTGTACCATTTGGTCTGTTTCAGTCTGCAATACAGCGGGTATGCCAATGGAGCTGGCACGTTTCGTAGATACATCGAGCACCTCTATGGCGAGGTCGTGCGAAGAGAAGAGATATGCGAAGGAATGACGGCGTTCTGCGGATTCAAGGAAGGCATGTATCGCGTGGTGTTTGTGACGCTGAACGATCATTTCGCGCTCCCAGAGCACGATTTCCCGGATTTCGAATACGAAATCGTGGACCAAGAAAGTATAACCGTCAGGATCGGAGAGGATTCGTACGACGTGACGATCTCTCGCGATCCGAGTGAGGAAGACGATTGACAGGCCGACCGATGGATGTAACTCTTTTTTTGCTTGCGGCGGCCGCCGTAAAATTGAAAGCCGAACGCGACTCCGGTAAAAAGCGATGTTCGAAGTCTACACGCAAGAGATGAAGGCGAGAGCACTTTTGGCAGACGAATGGCCGGACGCTCCGCTCGAGATCATCGAGTACATCGCAGGTCAAATGTGCCCGCAACACGACAAAGCCGGCATCTTTCGGAAGTTGGACACCCCGAGCGGGAATTGGATGGGTCTGATGATCGAAGAAGGGGACGTAAGTACGTCGATGTACGTTTGTTTGAATAGTGACAGAGTGGAGTTGAAATACGATAGCGACCGTCTCGTCGACGTATCGCACGTGGTTCGTGGGTTCAAATCCGAGGACGGGTTTGGATGGCATTTGTATCTCTTCGACAGACGGGTTCTCGTATTGTGGGACACGTACGAGAACGTTCTCTACGAAGTGATCACGCGCGGTCCAACGAAAGTGCAAATGAAGCTGAGCGATCGCAGCCCGAAGAAGTTACTGATAGTCAAGGATGGATGCGTTACCTGTGTGTCGTCGACGGTTACTCATTATATGTGTCGTTCGATGGATCTGACGATGCGGCGCGAGAAGATCAAGAAAGGAATGAAGAAGAACGCTAACTGGACGGACGCGCTGTCTCGAGAGAAAGTTGGGTTCGATCTTCGAAAGCTGGAATCACCGATGTTGGGATCTGGGAAATGGAAGAGACGGCTCGTGACTTTCGTCTCGCGTACAGACGCCGTGGAGCTAACTTTCAGTGCCGACACGAAATTCGATTACGAGTTGATCGATAATGACCTTCTGATAATGACTATCGGCGGACAACTGCACGAACTGTGGTTCGATACTCCGATCGGCGAATAGTGCTGCAGCCCTTGAGGCTCTTTTTACCTGTGCGGCTGGCCGGTAAAAAGGCGGGGTCGGCTGCAAAATTGAATCCCGTAGGCTCGTCGGACAGAAAGGAATGGCCGAGATCTGCACCAATGTGATGAGGGCAAGAGCGCTTTTGGCGGACGAATGGCGAGAGGCGCCGATCGAGATCATCGACTACATCGTGAACCAAATGCAGCATGAGCTGAAGATCGGTATCTATCAGAAGCTGGACGTTCAGAGCGGGTATTGGTACGGTTTGATGATAGAATCGGGAGACACGGTCTCGTCGGAGTACAGCTACGATGACATAGATGATGTACTCGGCAAGTACGACGCACGGTCCGTCGTAGATATCTCAACCCTGGGCGGAGCCGAAATGTCGGCTGACGGCGAGTTGGACTCTCTATATCTCGTGAACAAGAACGTCCTATTGCTGTGCTGCTCGATAGACGATGGTACCAGGCTACATGTGTGCCAAGTGATCCTGAGAGGACCGGCGAAGATATGGGTGAAGACAATCTCCACCGAAAAGATGACGCTTCTTTCGATCGCAGACGGCGTTGCCACCAAGATGATGGTGGTTGGCGAAAAGACGATGCATAGATCGCCTCATCGCGTGGAGTCGGGGAACGAACTCGCGGATATCGTGGCGAGAGATAGCACTTTGGCCGTGGCGAAGGAGAAAACGAAAGTGGCGCGCGATCTTTGGAAATTTGAAATCGATTTCGAATACGACACTATGATAACGTTCGTTTCGAATTCCGGAGACACGGGAAACTACTTGTTCGAGAAAGGCCGGGTATTCGCATACAAGCTTGTTGACGACGACCTATTGGTCGTATCGATCAGCGGCGATATGTACGAACTGTGGTTCGATTGAGAGACTGACACGTTCTTTTTTTGCTGCTTCGACGCCGTGCCGGCAAAAAGCGGTCCTCCGGGTGACCGTAAAATTGAAGTCACCAGAGGGTAGTTGATAGAAAGAGATGCGGCGAATCAACACTGTTGCGGAGAAGACGAGAGCGCTTTTGGTGGACGAATGGCGAGAGGCGCCGCTCGAGATCATTGACTATATTGCGAATCAGATGCCGCAGGACGATTGGTGCGGCATCTACCGAAAGTCGGACACGCCGAGTGGATATTGGGACGGACTGATGATCGAAGAAGGTGACGTCAAATCGTCAGCCACGTATTACTGCAAGTCGCTCAGTAACATCCGGAAGAGATACAAAGGTCTGGAGATCAAGGATGAGACTAGCCTGCTATTCTATTCGGATACCCCGGATGACGAAAAACCGTACTTTCTGTTCCTCGTTGATAAGCATATCTTCGTGTTCTGGGCAGCCGGAACGGAGACCCTTCCTTTTTGCGAAGTGGTTCTGAACGGTCCGGCGAAGATATGGGTCAAGCCTCCGTACGAAAGAAGAAGGTGTTTGATTTCAGTGAACGATGGAAACTTGGACCTGACCGTGGGTATCGGAGAAGATTTTGTTTGCCGATCGCGCGAGAAAGATGCTCCCACGGCGGTGTGTCAACAGCCGAATCTCATCGGGTTAGGCTATGTGTTCGAAAAGATAGGGTACGATCTTTGGATCGTGCGTAATAACCATCATGCTGAGTACGTGTGGATCGACACGCACAGCGGACGCCGAGAATTCTGTGTCGGCAGAAACGAATCGTTCACGTACAAACTGGTTGACGACGATCTTTTGACGATGCTCATCGGCAACGATCTGCACGAAGTGTGGTTTATGTAAGAGACAATGCGCTCTTTTTTTGATGCTCCGACGTCGCTTCGACGCCGTGCCGGCAAAAAGCGGTCCCTCTGGGCGACCGTAAAATTGAAGTCACCAGCTCGGCCGATAGAAAGAGATGCAGCGAATCTACACCACTGCCGAGAAGGCACGAGACCTTTTGCTGGAAGAATGGGTTGGAGCTCCGGTCGAGATTATCAATTACGTTGTGGACCAGGTATACTTCGACGAAGGAATGCTATCGTTCTATCCGGCATTGGATACGCCCGGAGCTTGCCCTTACGGGGTAATGGCCATATCCGGTGACGTACGATACGAAGGAACGTTCTATGCGTCGTATTGGGCTGTGGATAAGATGCGATGGAAACATGATGGAGAGAAGAGGTTGGATCTCAAAGATGCGATCTTTGGAAAACAACATATGGAACTTTGGCGGTGCTATTGGACAGAAGATTCTGCACTGTTCGTCTCCGACGGTATGCTGTGGTTGAAATTGAGGATCACTGGGAAAGTTAGACTCATGGCTTCCTCCGACTGTGTATTCGACACTTCGATCTTCGATTTCGAAAATGGTGCAGTGAGTAACGTCCTGCAGGTAGAACAACTGCTGTTGTGTTACCAAGAGGACCTTACCAAGAATGCTATCAGCGAAACAAAGAGACGTCTCGCGTTCAATGCTGCGATCGAAGGTAGACCAGCCCTAACTATCGAAGAAGAAGTACATCCCGGGATCTGGATCCAGAAGTTTGGCAACAAAGTACTCACATGTCTAACGAGAGTAGGTAGTTGGGATATTGATAACGGAACGGATGGTACAGACATAATCTACAAACAAGTTGATAAGGAATACGCGGTGGTGCTCTGCGGCAAGAAGCCGACAGAGATATGGTTCAGTCTCTTGACAAACGATGAGTCCGAGGATTGGTATGAAGACAATCTGGCAGAGAAGATGCACGATGCTGGTGTTTTGTACTACGGTGCCGATAGCGACGATGAGGACGACGACGACGACGACGACGATGATGAATGATGGACGAATCGCTCTTTTTTTTGCTGCCATGGATCAATTCTATCCGGGATTCTAGCGGGAGTTCTATCAATCAAAAGTGAACAAAGGATGTAATCCATGTCAAATCAACGATGGACGCTGCAATACGGAAAAGCGCCGAGATACTCGCCAAGTTGAATAATGGATTCGCGTCTGCGAGAAACAAGCAGCACTCTGTCGCTACCATGTTCGAGCACGCGGTATGCATTCAAATGGATCTTTTGCACTGGTCATTCGTGCCGATGGAGTGGAAGGATTCCGTGAAGCTGACATGCATGGACGTTGGCATAGACGCCATGTCGAAAGATCTATCTACCGCGTATCAGATCAAATATCGTCAAGCAGGTTCATCGATCAGTTGGAAAGAACTTTCGACGTTCCATACAGCGACGTGCGTTGCTGGCATCAAAAAAAGAGTTCTCGTGCGGAACAAGGAATCATCCATTACGAGCAAAACGATCAAGGAAGGCGCTCTCGAGAAACTGGACATCACAGATCTACCGATCTGCATGGGTTCGTGTCTGAACGGCGCGATGGAGCGGAAAGAGGATTCTGCTTCCGTCGCCGTCGAGCAAAAAGCCGAGACGCGCTTGCGTGATTATCAAGCCGAAGCGCTACAAAGGTGCCTGTCGTCTTTCGACGACAACGTGGAGTCTCACGACGGTAGGTTCCTGTTGCGAATGCCTTGTGGATCCGGAAAGACGTTGCTGATAGGCGAGATCGTGAACGAACGTCAAGAATACAGGATATGCATATTCGTACAGAGCTTGCTTTTGCTCGAACAGACCGCTTCCGTTATCGAAAGACACGGCATTGCCGTACGAAAAGTTGGCACGGGATACAGTTCCGGCAGATGGACGGAAGAAGATATGGTGGTATGCTGCGTTTACAATTCTGTCAGGAAGATCGCGCAGGAGTATTTCGATTTGATAATCATCGACGAAGCGCACCATGTACTTTTGCCAGAGATATATGATGAACAGGTAGCGGACGAAAGTTTCGCGGCGGCCATCAATTCGATGGATGGGTTCAAGCTATTCATGTCCGCGTCGCTGGATCGAGCCGATTACGACGTGAGCTTACGGACGTTGATCGATAAAAAGTACCTCACCGATTACGTGGTGGTCGTCCCGGTCGCAAAAACGGAAGCGGGTGAACCAAAACGTGATCCGAACGAAGGGCTGCTAGCGCTTTTGATTGATCATCCCGAAATGGATGGAGTGCTGACGTATTTCAATAGATGCGCGGATGCGAAAGCGTTCGCCGATTCCGCTAATCATTGCGGGATATCGACAAGATACTTCGATAGCGGGACGAAGATGGGAGAACGCATGCAGATAATCCGAGATTTCGAAGACAACAAACTTCGGATGCTATCGACAGTCGGCGTGCTGCGAGAAGGTGTCGATTTCAAACGCGCCAACACGTGCATGTTCGCGGAGCAAAAAGCGTCTCCGACAGAGATCGTTCAGTGCGTTGGAAGAGTGCTACGTTTGCATGCGAACAAGCCTCTCGCGTACGTAGTCCTGCCATGTTACGATGCCGATGAAGCATCTATGTCGAAGAAGATCTTTCGAGCTCTATGTTCTGTTGATACGTCTCTGGCTAGAAAGAAATTCAGTGAAACGTCTCGAATACTCTTCGCGGACGTGACTTTCAACGACACGAAGTATATCGATCCGACAGCTCCCGATTGGGTCGACACGTTCGATTCAATGGAACGGCAGATATTGTACGGTCACTGGGACAAACGATACGAGGAGCTCAAAGATCACCTTGCTACTCACAACGGGAAGCTCCCTGGGATGGGAGAGAGAGGACTCGGAGTTTGGTGCGCCCATCAGAGAGAGTCTGAGAAAGCGGGGACGCTTTTTACCGACAGGCGCGTGAGACTCGAAGCGCTGAAAGGGTGGACCTGGGGATTCGCACAAAAGGATTGGGACGATTGGTTCGCGGAAATGATCGCTTACCACGAAGAGCATAACGAATTGCCGAAGCATCGTAAGGGGACGAAAGCGGAGATTCAACTGGCATCATGGATTTGCAGACAACGCACTCATTACAAGACGTTCATGGCTGGAGCGCCGAGTCAAATGACGGCGGAACACGCCAGTGCGCTGGAAACCGTCCCCTTTTGGGAATGGGTGGCTCAGAAAGGCCCGCGAGGGCCCAGATGAAGTGGAAACTGACAAAAAAAAAATTCTTTTTTCGTTGAGATATCAACGAAATCCTCTCGAATAGAATTTTTTGACCAGTTTCAATAATATTCCTTCACGACGGTACCTCCGACGAACTTGAGTACGGTGATTTTCGGCGCAAGAACAATGAACTCGCAGATGTTGCCGACTGCAGCGAGCGGGACAGTAATGAAGATCGACGAGTTGGTGAAACGATTCATGTTGATCGTGCCGCAGAGCAAAAGCTCGCTCGGCTTCCAATCCAGGCAGAATGGAAGAACATTGTAGCCCTCGTTGGGCGTCTTCCGGAGATGCTCGTATGGCATCAGATACGCGATCATTTCGCGCGTCAGCGTGTATCGCGGCGTGTTGCTCGAGCCGAGACGGAACTCAAGGCTCGTGATTGGCGTGAAGCCCGTGCCAAAAGCGGTATAGTTGTTCCACAAGTTCGTACCGTTCGTGCCGTCAAGCCATTCCTGTTCGCGGACGAGCGGGAAGAACATGGGCACTGGCCCGCGGATGCCGGAGACCTTGTAGTCCAAAGTCGTCGTGGTGAACGGTTGAGTCTCCTCCTGGATCTCCCACATGATCATCTTGTTCGTCTGCTGCGCGAACATGTGTCTGAGATCTGGATCGATCGTGCAGCCGCGAGTAAGAATGCTCGCCGACGTGATCTCTGGCGTGTGCGTGACGGTAAAGCCCGCGCCGCTCGTGCTATAAACGTTCGCGAGGGATCTGAATTTCACGTACGCCGTGTAGGTCGTGCGCGAAGAGTGGATGTACGGCAGAGCGTAAGTGTGGTGCTCGCCGAAGCACAATGGGATCGGAATGATGAGATCTTGCGCTGGCTGAACCAAAGCGGCGATCTGCGGGCCGGTGTAAAGCTTGATGAAGTGGTTGTTCGTCATCAGCGCGATTTCGAGGACCGTCGCGACCGTGTTGAGCGGGATATCTTGCGACGTCATTTCGCCGATGAGCTTGTTCAGCCCGAACAGCTTGTCTTGCGGCACGAAGAACTCCTTGTAGACGTTGAACCAATTCGTGCGCTGGAGATCGATCATCACATTGCTCGCCTTCAGCTGGAACTCCTCAATGATCGAGTATCCGAGGTTCGGCGCGAAAACGCACGCAGCGTCTGTGGCGGGTGCTACGTTCGCCACCTCACCGACAGAAATCTGCAGCCGAACGGCCACCGTTTCTATATAATCGTGTTCTTCCGGCAAATCGACCTGCGTGGTCGTCGATCCGAAGTTGACCGAACCGTTGAACTGCTTCTCGATGTACGTTTCCGCGAAGTCGATATACTTCATGTGCACGCGGGTAAAAAGGTTCATGTACTGCGACGTCTTCTCGGCCAGCGGCCCTTCCGTCAGGAAGAAATCCTCTGCCGACTTTGAAGTAAGCTGAACGCCTTGATCACCGCTGATGCGAGCCATAACTGTGTCTTTGAACTCTCGGCGAAAAAAAACAGGGGCTGAAGGTCTAAGGAGACGATCGTTAAAGTTGAAGTTCCCAGGGTACTTGTAGAAAAGAGCCGACAATGACCGTTGAGATCTTAAACACCAAGCCGAACATCTATTCGCGTACACTCGGTGGAAGGTTCGAGAAATCTATTGGTCGGTCAGGCATTACCAAGATAGCCAGAATGATGGAAGATCGGCTCGGGCCAGAAAGGACCGACACGGAAGACGCTCCGTGCATACGGTTCGAACCGGCGCCCGTTTCCATCATTGGGTTCCAGTACATCGTGAAGCCAAAAGCGACGGAAGAGAAGATCTCCATGCGAGACATCCACACGAACTACATCGTCACGTTCGGGATCAGTGGCTACAAAAAGAAGAAGCCACAGAAGCTTCTTTACAACCATTCGATGATCGTGATGAACATCGGCGACGACGATAACGTCCGCGTTATAAAAGTCAAGCTGACGGCGGCGGCGACTTTTCAGTACCACGGCAGGATGACAGATCCAGAGCTAAAAAGCGTCCTCGTGATGCTCATCACTCTGCTCGAGAACGTCCTCGATATCGAGCCCGTTCTGCAGGATGCGAAGTTCGATATCGTCCTCGCGAACTTCTCGATCTACGCGCAGAAGACGACGGTCAACGAGGACGACGGCGATGGGAGCGTTACGGTTACGAAGCCCAATATCGTGATTCTGCGACGAAAACTGGACAGCTTTTTACGGACGAGGAACTTCATGAGCCACTTCGTTCCAGAAAGATTCCATGGCATCATCGTCAAGTATACCTGCATCCACAACGTCTCGAAAGTAAACTACAATCACTGCACGGTGAAGATTTACAGAAGCGGCAAGTGCGTATGTTCGGCGAGCTCGTACGAACGGATCATGGAAACGGTTGAAGCGATAATGTCGCACATCGCGGAACCGAACGCGCATAAGTTGTTCTTGTGCATGCAATAGTAAGCAGTGCTGCAGTCTTGTTTTTTTTTGGAGTCAATAAAAGCCACAGAATGGGTCTGTTCGGAATAACTTGGAGGGACCTTGGTTCGGCAGCCGCCGGCGTCGTAATGTTCGTATTCATCATGTATCTCGCCAGAGGCGCGTCCACTGGCAACTGGAAATTCAGCTGGTTCTCGCCGTTCTCGCCGTTCTCAATGTTCGCGCATTTCGGCTTGCCAGTCATCAGCGAACCGGTGTCGGACAAGACAAATCTCAAGCCCCGTTACGGGTCGAACACGAACGTGGCAAAAATGCAATCAATCATCGGGGCGAAAGGGCAAGCGCTCAACAACCCAACGATCGGACGCCCAATGGGAATGTAGGCAGACAGGCGGCCAGTCCGCTTTTTACCGGAGAACCCGAGAGGTCAGAGCTCCAACGGAGCATGCCAATCGTTTTTTTTGTCGTTTCAAAACGTGCAATGTCGGCATCTCTGCAGGTTCTACTCAATTATCTGGAGGAATTGATGAACGAGGGGGAGGACTCCTCGAAAGAGAGCAAGTACATCTTCGGCAAAACCGGAGAAGCCGAGCTCGCCAAAAAGCTGCAGGATGCGATCGCTCTGATCGATCCCAGGAAACTGGCAGTCGGAGATAAGGACGTTCCGATCACGGTGGACCTCTTCAACATCAGCGAGCAGATGAAAGGCGTGAACGGTTTGACGCCAGCAGAGTTCACGAAGCGAAAGGATCGGATCCGAAAGTCGGTCTTTCGATACCTGCGGCAGTTCAAAGATCCCGGTCTGGCGGTTGAAAAGGCTAACGAGATCCAGGCGGAGCTTCCTTTCGTTCTGTTCGATCCATCGATGGGAATTGCGCTCCCGAAAGGTAAAAAGCTGAAGTACACCGTCGCGGATCTCGTGAACTTTTTGGGGCAGTTCCGGCCGAAAGGGCAAGTCGTTCAGCACGATATGGACGGGCATAACCCGTGGTTCGTCAAGTTGCAGACGCCAATCATTGATTTCGACTTCGATCAGATATTGAAAGCCGCGAAGGATACCCTGTCGTACGAAGCGGATCTGGACCGGATGAACTCTGTCATGGGGATCATGCAGTCGCTCGACGGGACGTCAGGCCTCGATCCGTCGCACATCATGCATATCAAACGGATCAACTACAAACAGATCATCAAGAAGATGATCCAGATCCTCGAGAAACTGACGAACCCATCGTTCTTGAGCACACTCGTGACGGATATCAAGGGGAACAAACAGAACCGCCCGATGTACACGTACGAGTCCGAAAACTTCGACCAGATCGTCGGCAGCTTTTTCCTCAGATATCCGCTCGCGCTCGGAACGAATCCGTATGTCGACAAAAAGAGAAGGAAGCATGTTCCGCAGCAGGTCAGCCTTTTGCGCAAGAAGCATCCAAAGAAACAGCGCTCCGACGAACTGCCAGAAGAGGTCAACATCCCTTTCCACTTCACGGAGTCGACGCTGGATTGACGTCGGATTGAAGTATGAACTAAACCGGTTCTGAAGGTTTTAACAAGGTTCGATGGAGGGCAAAACAGATATTACCTCAAACGCAAGTGGCTTTTTGGCAGCAGAACGGAAAGACGAGACAGCGCATCCACATTTCGTCGACGATAAAGTCGAAACGAGAACGACGATTAGCCAGATGTTCGCTCCGGCAAAAAGCTCTCCCAAGTTTCTCGTCCCGCACGCGAGTTTTCCCGACAGAGAGTTGTACGGTGAATCCAAGCATTCGCACGAGCACGAGCACGAGCGAGAGCACGAGCGAGAGCACCTGCAGCCGAAACCCAATCCCGCTGGCGATCATCACGGCGGGCACAAAGCGAAACCGATAGAGTCCGATTCTGATTCGGATTCAAATCCCGCTTCAACGATGCATGTCAAGCACAAAGGCCGGGAATCCGAATCCGACTCCACGGCCTCTGAAACAGAATCGGAATCGGACACAGAATCGACGAAAACAGTCGACGATGACGACGACACCACCGATGATTCGCATCACCATCATCATCACCACGGAGGGAGCGACGACAGAATACGTCATCTCGCCAAAAAGATGGCCAAACGAATGGTCAAGAAATACCGCGACGCCGACGATAGCAATGATGACGAGGAGCCGCACGATCCGCAGGAGCGCTTATTGCTCAAGAAGCGAAAGTACCTCGGCGAGATCAAGGAAATGAAGTCACAGCTCGGCAGTGTCGTCGAACTCGACCCCGATAGATGCCCACCGCCAACAAGCATGGCCGACTCGCGCCGTATAATCAAGCAAGAATGGGAGTTCTGGAAGAGAGCCCTCAGCGTCGAGGAACAGAAAGGAACGATGAAAGAAACGATCAAATTCTCGATGAGCCTTTTGCAGAACCTACTCGACAAATACGATTTCTTCGGGATGTCGCTGTACGGGATCATTCCGCAGCTATCAGAGCTCTTGGATAAAAAGGACCGTCTCGTCGAGCAGATCTGCCGAAAGTTCACCGAGAGCGTGAATCTGGAGCCGGAACTGCTTTTGTTCGGAGCAATCGCTATCCTCGTCGGAACCCACATCACGACGGGCCACGGTCACGAGCTGAAGAAGATCGACGAAGCAAAAAAAGCGAGAGCTCGGGAGAAAAAGACTGTCGTCCAGGAGAAGCCGATGTCGTCCGAGGATATAGCTAAGCTGTGAAGCTTTTTTTGCAGCTCCAAAGATGTATCGCACCGCAGATGCAGCCGGGCAGCTGTACGGGAATTCACCGTACAATGAGGTTGATCCTGACAAGGCAGGCAAAGCAGTTATAGCGGGCAGGACGAAGAAAGTTGAAGGCTTTTCGCCGAGCGGCGGGCGGTCAGATTCGAAAGACAAGCTGATAGACGTTTTGCTCCACACAGCTCTCGTCGAGGCGGTGTTTATCTTCATCCTGGTGATCGCGCTGATCGCGATGAGCATGTCGCAATTCATGAAGCGAACGTGATCACTGCATCAATTCGTCGATGATATCGTCTATTTTTTTTGCTGTGGGAAGCTCGCTGGTCTCGATAATGCGGGTAGTCTTTTGGTGCTCGTACTCGAGGAACTCTTCTTTTTCGCGCTCAGTCTCAGCGTGCCGATTGCCCCATTCGATGAGAAGCATGTTCGGCTTGATATACATCACTGAGTAACGGTGCTTCTTCAGCTCGTTGTAGACGAAGTACAAACAGTCGATCAAGCTGTATTCTGGCTCCAGCGGGATTGACCTTTTTGCGCAAAAGACGTAGGCGTACTTACCGTTCCGGGCGGCCTCTATCATCTGGTGCTTCAGCAGCAGCAGACGGTCTTTGTAGATGCGCTGCATTCGTGGCGGAATCGTCATAGCCGATAATTGGTCTGCGTCGATCATTACACTAAGTTTTTGGACTGAGAAACAAAAGCCCTAACGCCCTTATGAGTTTCTTGAAGGAGTACAACAAGATCAAGAAGAGTAAGACCGGTCAAGACCTCGCCCAGTTCTATGTCGATAGCATTCCGCTTTTGGCTAACTACACCGAAAGCTGCCAGGAGTCCAAAAAGACGATCGCCAACCAACTTTCGTCTCAGTTCCGCACTGGCGAAAACGCTAGTGGAATAGAAATCTGTGAGGAGTGCAATGAGCCTTTTGACTACTCGAAGGGAACGTACATCTGTACGCGTTGTGGGACGACCCGAGCTACTTGTGTCGACGAGCGACAGTGCTCTTTTCAAGAAGCGGTCATTGTATTCAGCTCGTACGAATACAGTAAAAAGCTGAGGTTCCTCGAGTGCTTGCGGAGTCTGCAGGGGAAAGGCGGGAAGGTTCCGAACGAGATCGTCGATAAGGTTGCGGCGAAGGTGGATAGATATCGGATTCCGCGTAAAAAGCTGACAGACGAGACCGTGAAGATCATCCTGAAGGAGCTGAAACTCCAGAGCTATTACGACAACAGATTCGAGATTCGGGATCGGATCGCCGGAGAGAGCGGGGAGATCCTGACCGCGGACGATGAAGCCTTTTTCACTGCCGAGTTCTGCAAACTGGAGAAGGCTTTTGAGCAGTGCAAGAAGACACGGAAGAACTTTTACAAGTACACTTACGCGATACGGCGGATCGCCGAGAAGAAGAAAGAGAAGTACGGCTGGATACTCAACAGATGCCCGGAGTTGAAGAACGAGCAGAACAAGAGGAATTACGACGAGCTCCATTACGATTTGATCAAGGCGATGAAGGCCGACGAAGAAACGAAGATCGATAGACTAAAAGCTAATCCAGAGATCGGCAAATTCGATGGAGGAGAAACAAGCACCGATCGCACAGAAGGAGCAGAAAGAACAGAAGATCTCGGAGGCTTCGGAGGCTTCGGAGACGACAGAGAGGTTGCCGACAGAGTTCCAGGAGATTCCGCCGACGCTACCGACGTCGACGTCGACGCCGACGCCGACGAAACAGGAGTCAGCGATACAGAATCAGTCTGCGAACCAGGAGATTCTGCCGACGCAGCAGATGCCGAAAGCGGAAGAGAAGATTGAAGTCAAGCAGGTTACTCTGCCGAATATGAAAGAACCGATCTATGTTCAGACAAACCCGCCGGCCGAATCGAAAGAAGACAAGCTTTCTCGCCTCATGGCTTTCGAGGGAATCGACCCAATGCAGCAGATTCTTCGCCACCAAACAGTTGTTGAGGACGATGGACTTTACGTCCCGCGGTCAGAACGCCTCGCGCGAGCGAAAAAGAAGATCCTCAACCCCGAGACTTTCGAGAAGACATGGTTCGTGTATACATACGTCGGCGCGAACTACGCCGAACCTTTCGAGCTCGCCGCCTTCGCGATGGCGTATTTCATCAAGAAGAAGATCTCTGAGGAATTCCGGAAGGACACGATCGGACCAGATGATGTGGTCAGGCAAAAAGTTGCCGCCTATCTCGGGAAGATGTACGAGAGATGGTTCCCGAAAGACGGCTGGAAGAAGGCTTTTCTGGAGAGAACTGAGGAGATGAAGAAAGCGCAGGTGGTTATTCAGTCGCCGATGCAGGACTTTTTACTCGATTCTGCGATCGACTATCTATCGTTCGCGGAACTCATCCGTATGGAGGCGGCAACGCACGGGGTTCCGGGCCCGTATCCGTCGATCTTCAGCATCTGGGACACGTTCGAGACGAAAGAAGACGCCGAGGAGTACATGAAGCAGATCGCCCTCATGAAAGGGATCGACACCGATAAGATCGCCGTCGGCACGACTGGCTGCTACCATTACTCGAATCCGAAATACAAGGGGGTAAAGCAAGACTTCGCGCAGTCAGACATTGAGGGCTTTTACCAGAAGATTAGACGGCACGAGGAGACCGACAGATCCATCTTCTTGCAGCGGGCTGCAGAGAAGAACGCTGAGACAGCAAAAAAGAAATGAACGTCCTGAACCGGAACCTGAACCGGAAACCGGAACCTTGTCCGGTAAAAAGCCAACCCGCCGGCGTCTGCCGGCTTTTCTTTTTGCTGTTCACCGTTCGCTGTCCTCTTCCTGCCGTTTACCAGTCTCATTCGATGATGAGTTTGAACTTGATAAGCTGCCGCTTCGGCGTGACGAGCGCGAACAGCTTTTGAATCTCCTCGTGCACCGGCAGTGTCATTCCGATCGCTAACGAACATCCCTCGTCGCCCGTACGCCAGGTGTTATCCTTGTAGACGTTCAGAAAGCGCTTCTTCGACGAGTACGTATCCGAGAGATAGTTCTCGTACACCTTGTTCAGGTTTCCACACGCCATCGGCAAAAAGAGGAAGTCGATATTGCTGCGTAGAGCTGGCGCGATCGCAACTGCGTACTGCAGGCACAGAAAGAAAGTGATGAAGTCGTGCCGCCCGTTCTCCGCGAGGTACAGGATGCAGGGCCACTTTTTCCACTCGCTGCGCTGAAACGACATATCGTCGAACAGAACTATCGAGTACGGATTGGCATACAGCCGCTTCAGATCGTGGCTTTTTGCCGCATCGACGTGGCCGCTCGACGTAAGATAGTAGGTGAGGAACTTCCGATAGATAGTCAGTCTCGCGTCAAACTCTAGCTGCTCAACTTTCGGAAGGACCCACATCTTGTGCTGCTTGCAAAGTTCTTGCCGATACTTATCGACCTTCCGGTTCAACTTTTCCATGTCCTGCCGAAAGTACCCAGGCGCGCCGTTCTTGAACATCTTCGAGACGGACTTCAGCGCGTGTCTGAACTGTTTTGCGTCATTCCTGAGTTCGTCCACCACTTTCGACATCGACTCCTCATTTACTCGGAAGTGGACGAACTCTTCGCGTCGCGCCCGTGGAATATACTGCGAATATGTCGGATCGCTTTCTTCCGATCCGCTGAAGACGTGGATCTTCCCGCACCGCTTCATCATCTGGAGCAAATGGATGATGATCGTGGTTTTGCCGCTGCCCCTGGCACCGATCGCGGCGATGAACTTACTGTACAAAGATAACTTGGAGGATGAGAACTTCTTCAACGATTCTTGGTCTGGATCTTGATGCTGAGCGAACATTTTACATCAAGACGTCGCTGGCATTAATAGTGGCCGCTTCCCCGCCGATGTTCAGCTCGAGCTTGTCGGTTCTGTTCGTGTAAAAGATGGCAGTCATCATCGCCATACTCGCGATCGATGTCCAGACTGCTTTCTTCAACCACAGCACGAGCTCGCTCCTTTTCTTTTTGCTCATCTTTTCCTGGATGTCGATGCACGTGTAGATTACAATGATGACCATGGCATAACCCAAGCCTGCGTATATCGGGTTCCTCAGGAACTTGAGATTCATCTTTGAACAACCAACCAAAAAAAGACCCCATCGCTCAACGCGATGGGGAGACTAGGGCAGGTGCTGGGAGCCGTTACCGGGAGACGTTTGCCTCTTCGTCTCCGGTGAGCGGGACGGCGAGAGCTTGGAGAATGTCTTTTATCTTCGTCGACGATCCGTTTCCAAAGTTCATCATTCTGCCCTTGTCGTAAACGAGCATGGTTGGTAGGCTTTTTACCCCGAAATAGGCCGTGAGGATATCGGTGCCGGCGTCTTGTTGAGAAATGTCGATCTTGCCGATCGGGACTTTTTGCGGGATGTCTTCGCTGGCGAACTTGTCGAGGGTTTTCATGAACGTGCGACAGTGCGGGCACCTCGGAGAATGGAAAACGACGATCCCCTTGTCGCGTAAAAAGTCCTTCTGCGTGAGATGCAGGATGTTGTTCTTGTACGTCCGATCGAATATCGGAACGAAGTCCGTGAGTTTGAGCTCGACGGATGGCTGCGGCTCTCCAGCTTTTTTCGCTTGCTGCTGAGGCCGAGCGGCCGCCGGAGCAGGTGCCGGAGCAGGTGCCGGAGCAGGTGCCGGAGCAGGTGCCGGAGCAGGTGCCGGAGCAGGTGCCGGAGCAGGTGCCGGAGCAGCCGCCGCAACATACGCTCGATTACTGTACGCACTTGCAGCGTGCTGATACTGGGTAACGTCGATTCCAAAGCCATCCGGGAGATCTTTTCTTACGTTGAGAGCGCGCGGCACTATCCCTGTGAGTTGCCTATATCCGTCCGCCGCTGCCGCCCCATCATTGGAGTATCGTGCTTGCAATAGTCCAATGTCTGTTCCTTCAAAGATTTCCGCAAGCCAGATGGGAGTGAAGACAGAGAGTGGCGGAATGAAGGTGCTCAAAGAGAAGATCTGGAAGATATACGTAAGAATACAGTGGCGAGCGCGCGCATTGTGGAAATAAATCCCCCTGAAGTTCATGTCGGTGTCGTTATGTAGTTGTGTATATGTTAGTCCGCTGTACATCTTTTCCGGTCTACCATTGAGGAACTTCGAGATCTCCTGCCCAGTACACAGTGTTTGCCTGCATTCATAGTTGTCCAAAACGTTGTTCAACTTCAACAAATCCACTATGTCATCAGGACGCGATGGGTTATGCGTCACGCATGCGAGCGCGGTCACGAGGTGCCCCCACCCGTAGTATCGCCGCAAACCTTTACTGGATCCTTCGTCTGCGTCGGCGTTCACCCAAGTCCTGATGGTCATTCCAAGACATTCGCGGACGTGCGGAAGGATTCTCTTGACGTAGTCCTCATCGCTTTCGGTCGGAGCTCTGACGTGTCTATTTATAAACCCGAACGAACCGAGGTACTCGGCAAGGAAGTCCTCAGTCAAATCGCGTACGTACTCCCTGAATTTGTCTTTGTTAGCTTTCGCTTCGTCGGAGCCATATGTGGCAGGATCCAGAGATGCCATGCTTGTTACGATAGTGTTTTTCAAACACCATTAAAAATTCGAATCTCGTTCGTCAAACATGTCGACGCATTTGAGCCCTCGCATCCACAAAAAGATCGCTCGGATATTCAGCGGCTCCGGCAAATCGAGATTGTCTTTTGACCCCGACGAGACTGTCTACGGTAAGATCGGGCACTTCATCAGCGAGAACTGGATCGGGTTGATGGGTGTTCTTTTTATCGGCACCGTCACGGCGATGGTTATCTACAAAAAGAGAAAGTCCTCGGACGCCGACGAAAGCAAGGAGGAAGAGAAAAAGTCGGAGCCGGCGCCAGCGCCAGCGGCAGCGAAGCCTAGCGAGAAGAAAGAACCGTTCAACATGAAAGAGGTCGAGCAGCAGATTGGTAAAAAGTGGGGCACCGCCGCGACTGAAAGTACGTCTTCCAGTTCACTATCCAGTTCAATGACACCGTCGCCGGCAGAAGCACCGCCCGCGGCAGCGCCGGCACCCGCAGCGGTGCCCACGCCAGCGCCCGCGGCAGCGGCTACAGCATCTCCTGAAAGTACTCCTCCTGCTCCTGCCCGATGAGGTAAGCGACGCCAGATTCCAGCTTCTCGTAGAAATCACTCGCGAGATAGGCCTTCATCTTTTTTTGCCGCCTGTCCTCGATGAAGGTATTGTGTTCCTTGGCGCGCTCTTCCGTCAGATTGCATTCTTCTTCGTGCGTAAACGCGTCCGCAACGAACATGATGATGAACTCTGCAGCGGCATCGCTCACGCACGCGTCGTTGAGGAACGAAAAGAACCGACTTTTGATGCTATTCAGCTTATCGGTTGGCGTCGCTTCCGTGCTATAAACGTCCAGACTTGCCGACTTGGCTATCTCGAATTTGAGCGGCTTCTTCAGAACTTCCATTTTCGCCAGATACTTCCTGATAAATCCGTCCTCCGTCAGTTGGCGTCTTTCTGTCGTTGAGAGGATCAAAAGGTAACGCCGGAACGAGATTATCAAGCTCTTGAAGTGTAAGATCCGAGAGTCGATATCGATCGTCTCTCCGAGCAGTTCAAGCAGTTTCGTCATCTCCTTGCGCACAACGTTCGAGAACTCCAAAAGAGTATCGACGAGCTTCGCGAGGACTATTTGCGCTTCCCCCTTCTTGTTCAGAGGATGGGTGGAAGCCTCAACTTTTGCTAACTCAGGATTGCTCTCGCGCAGAGAGACATAAGTCTCGAGAACTGACGTCAGCAGTGCCGGCTTTTTGCCGATAGCGTCACCGAACGTGCTAACGGTCGAGTTCTTCGCAAGAAGCGCGCAGAGCTCGGTGATGAATTCCGGCCGGTCAACCGTCTTCGTCGACGCGCAAATGTTGGAGCACAGCGTGAAGATTACGTCGTCAGGATCGACGCCTATCGGGATAGACGGAACGAAGTACACTATATCGTGATTGTTGACGCTATCGAAACGTCGGCAAGAGGTGCATAAAAAGTCGGACTTGAACTTCTCAATGACAGCCAATCGCACCTCGACAGTCGGCGGCGTTGTAACGAAACTGGGAGCCAGCGCCTCTTTCTGTCGTTCGGTAAAAGTCTTGCCGGCTGGCGCCTGCGGCGCGGCGTTGAGGGCCGAAAGGTCGATCACCCCGTCGTCAGATATCGTCAGCTGGACTCCGAGATCGCGATGTGCGATGATGACCGCTTTCAGGAAGTTGGAAATGCCCTCCGCAGGAGGCCTATGCTCCATACGCCGCAAGATCCAATGGTGAGTCGTCTCGTCGGCAACGATAGCGGCGTTGAAACTTTTGATCATGTCCGGAACTTTCCTGATGATCTTATCGATCGTGTCAAACTCCGAAAGTCCGAGCGACAGGATGTTGTTGACGAAATCGACGTCGAGAACCAGCCTAGCGGCGTCAAGATACGCGTCGCCCGACTCTTTTACCCCTGAGAACTCGACGTGTAGCTTCTTTTCGGTGTTGATAATGTGGATCAGTTTCGCGGCGACGAGGCAGCGATTTGCGAGTTTCAGATAGTTGCGACGTTGAAACTCCACGAGGGAAGCGTACTTCTTGTACAGCAGCGATTTCGTCCGCTTGGAGATCGACCGGATAGATCCGATGAAATCCGTGATGAAGATCATCGGTCGCAGATTGACTTTTTGCAACAGTTCGAACGCGTCCTCGCGCAGAGTTTCCAGCACCGAATCCTCGCCGATCCCGGTGAGTGAACCCTCCATCGGATCGCCGGAGACGACCATCTTTTTGTCGTTCGTTCCGAGCACGGCACTGCAAAAGCGGCAGAGGTCAAAAGTGCCTCTTTCGATTGTGAGTTCTCTCAGCTTCGTGTTTCGTTTCCCCTCGTACTTTTCCTCCCACTCGTACAGTTTGTGGATGCATTCGATCGGCATCGTGCACTCCGAACAGATAATCATTAGTGGCAACTCTTCGTCGAGCTCCGAATCGTCGATCGCCACTATCATTTGTTTCAGATCCCGCAGAGCTCTTTGCCCTCGAGTGAACGAATCTCCTTCGACTTGCCGCAAAAAGTCGTAGTGCGTGCACGCATTGATATGCTGTTCGCGCTCTCCGACCCTCTCCTTGTTGATCAGCGCGATGATCTCTTTTTGCTGTGCGTTGCTGATCAAACTCAGCACATCCACGAATTCTCTTTTTGCCCGCCGATCCAGTTCGGTGAATCGCCGCTCGCCGATGATGGACGAAAGCAGACTCTGGATTCTCGTCTCGTAGTGCCGGATCTCATTGATTGAGTGCTCGGACTCCGACCGTAACGCCTGATCCGCCTCTCGCTCTTTGAACCTGATCGGCAACTGCTTTTCGATGTACATGGTGATCCACTGATTGATATCCGGATTGACGAGAGAGTGAGCGATCAGCCGCTTCTCCATCTCGTATTTGTGCAAGTAGAGCGGTAAAAAGGTCTTGTGCACCTTGAGGTTGTAGCAGACCTCGTAGAGCTTCATCACGCCCGCTTCCGTATATGGAACGTACTTCAGCTTTCGAAATGCGTACGCGCCGTACCAATCCATGAAAAGCTTATTGATGTCGATGCTGTTGGACAGAAAAGCCTTCCAGGTGTCGCCCCGAAACGTTGACGTCCAGATAGCGTCTTTCGTAAACTCGTTCGAGATGACGAACCCCTTCGGGGAGAAAGTCCTCTTCTCGCAGACGTGCCTTTTGATCTCTCCGTTGAGTAGCTCGATATCTCGCGATGCTACGACGGTCTTGCCGATCGGTTTCGTGAACGAGTCGAACTGCGTGATATCGAGAAGCTTCGGGTCGTAATCTTCCTTCTTCATGACTGGGATCAAGAACCGGAGCAGGCGCTCGATCTCGTCGTCTTTTACCTCGCAGTGCGCGGGGTCTGCCACGTAGTACGCTTCTTCGGTTCCGTAGACAAAGAGCTTTTCATCGGTCTCGGGAGTGATCCATGGGCACATCAGAATGAAGTCGGTGGCGTCTTCCAGTGTTTGCGCCTTTTTGAGTCTCTTGTGCCCGACGATATACGCCATAACTGTCTTGACGAAGGACTCTCGTTCAAACTCCGTCTCGTAAATCGTCCCTGACACTATCTTGACCAACTCAAAAACTTCCTCGAGAGTGTACCTGGTGAAGTCAAAGATGCTTGTCATCCTAAAAGGTCGTAGAGCTTTCGGAAACCACAAAAGATGTCGGCTGTCAGCGATCAGATAGCGCCTGCGTCAGAAGAGAAAGCGCCAGCAACGGCGGCGACGGAGCCGGTAGCGCCTGCGGCGAGCAATCCGCATTTGCTGATCGACCAGATGATTTCTACCTATCTCTCGAAGGACAAGATGTGGGGCATCAAAAAGCTAAACTCCGAGTACCCGGAGCTGTCACCGCAGTTCGAGCCAAACCTCAACCTGTGCAGGTACCGACTGGCAAAAAGGGCAACCACCATCGCCAGATACATGAACGACATGATCGTCGACATCGACAAGGCGGTGATCGTCAACTTTGCTCCGGAACCCGCGGAGACGATCTCTTGCTCAGACGCTCTGAAGAGACTACGCGATTGTGATGGCCCGTTCGTGGTGACGCCGATCTTCGAGGGATTCGTCATCTATGTATTCTATATGCGCGACCACTGGATGGGCACTTCGGATGCCGAGATCGATGCGTCGAAAGACGATCTCTGCGGGACTTCCGCTTTCGACAGGTTCCGCAGCGTCATCAATATCGACGAGCTGAACAAGAACTACTGCTATACGTTCATCGTGCACGAGAACGAACTTATGCACATCACGGGATCTAGCACATTCGCGGAGTGCCTTTTTACCTTCAACCTCGAGACGAACACGATTGTCACCGAAAAGGGCGAGCCGGCGGACAAGCTGAAAGTCCGCGAACTGATCGAGGAAACAAGGGCGGCTTTCGATCACGAGGCAACCGGCGCAAGGATAATCGGCTACAACATCAGATATGGCAAGGCGCTCTACTGTGTGTACAAGCAGTTCTTCGTCGATGCGACTACTTGCGTTCAGCAAGATGTCCCGATCTATCGGTTGAGTCCGTCGGACGTTGTCATGTATGCCCTGAGGATCAACACTACGTACAAAGTGGCTTTTTACTTCTACCCTCTGCGTTCAGCCATCGCGGAACTAGTCAAGGCAATCAACGGATTGGCGGCGAAAATCGTTCAGTCGGTGAATCAGGACACAAGTATACCGGCGGCCCCCGTTATCCAGCATTTCGTCCAGCAGCTGACCATTTACAAAAGGATGACGGCTGGCGCTTTTACCGTTGACGTATCGTCGATAACGAAGATGATCATTGCGGATCCTCTAGTACTTTGCCACATTATGGAAAACGTCGCCAAGTTGAGCCTAAAAAAATTGAAGTGAAAAAGCAACGGAGCACAATTCAAGACTGTAAGCCATGTCCATCCTCTGCGCTATCTACAATTTCAACACTTTCATGAACGTCCGGGATCCGCAGGTCCTACTGCTAATCCTCAAGGTTCTGAAGGCGATCAATGCTTGTACCAGACTTTCGGAAGAGACACAGCAGAAGCATAAGTGCGTTTGCGACTTTATGAACACCTGCTTGGTGTACTGCGAAACCTCCAACGAGGAGACGAACAACCCTCTCGCAGATCTGAAGGTGGTGAAGGGCTTGGAGGACCTCCGTTCTTGTGCCGTCGATGAAGACGACCTTCTGGAGATTGATTCTTTGCTGAAGTCGGGGCACGAAGGAGACACTTCGCAGATGACGTCTATGTTCCAGCACGTCGACCCGGTCGATTCTTTCCGTTACAGGGCGTTCACTATCAAAAAGATGGCCGCCACGATCGTCAGCGAGCGCATCCACAAAGGGATAAAAAGCCGCCGATGCCCGTTCCTTTTCAAACAGAAGGACCCGGATAGCCTCACGAAGAATTGGATCACCGAGGAACAAAAGATCCTGCAGAAGATCTGCGACGATCAGGAGGTCGAAGTCAACGTCGAGTACGTCTATTCAATGGTTCTCGCGGAGTACATCGTGCATAAACAACTGTCAGAACCGATCTTTCTGCTGGACGATGACGACAAAAAAGAAGCGGAGCAGTTGGCAGTTGCGCTCTACCATCTTATCGTGGAAGCGGGCGGTGTACGTCAGGAGCCAATCTCGACGTCGTATCAGAAGATTTGCGCTTTTGCCGCGATGGGCGGTTACGATTGCCGCTGCAGAAGTTTCAAGCACAAACGCAGCGAGATTGATCGCATCGATGAGCAAAAGCTCATGTTCTGCGCGACAGAGACTCTAGGGATCCTGTGCGAGTGCCCGCGGTGCTACAACTTGCATATCTGGAATCTGAAGCAATACTTCGTCGTTCGGCATGGAAAGTTCAAGTTCCAACCTGCGAAATCGACGGATTTCGTCCACATGATCATCGCGGCGTCGCACTTCAAGGCGCTTGGCAACAAAGAAAAAAGAGACGAGTGCCTCGAGATCCTCGCGAGGAACATGTACATGAACAACTTTATCCATTCGATCTGGGATATCCTTTTCGAATGATCGCCCGCGCGCACGGGGCGAGGGCGATGGGCCTGAGGGCCAGAAGATACCGATCGTTCAAATGACCAATTGAGCGATCTCAGTGGTTAACGAAACCACGCAATCCTTGAACATTTTTTTTCTGTCGACACCGTCCGTGAAGTAGAAATACCAGCAAACTTCCGGTAGATCGGCGTCTGCGTCGAACCTTTCGGTCCTCGTAACCTCAGCCATATCTATCAGCCGGTCTTGCAAAAGGAACGGGATGCACTGCTTATCTTCAGCCTTCAGACGCAGTTCCAACATGTACGGTTTGTCTTTCGAAACAATCGTCACGCTGGACGTTTCTTTTTTGCCGTCATGGACCGCCAGGATCACATCAAGCTGAGAGGATAAAAGCGTTGCCGCCTCCATGAAGATCTGAACCGGCCGCACCGTCCCGTTGTTCACCAGCCGGATGCGCAGCCCTTTTTGCGTGTCGAACAGAAGTTTGTTGATCGCCTGGAACTTCGAAGTCTCGCCCTTTCCGGAGCAAGTACCCTCGACTATTGACATCGTGGCGTTGATGAACTGATCGCGGAAGAGCATGCAGATATAATACTCCTTCGGAAAGACGTCGTCGTGCTTCGCGTTCTTGAAGATAAACGATCGCGTCGTCACGACGAGCGGTTGCTCTCCATGATTGTAGACCGCCAGCTTCATCGTCGCGTCGTTCGGGACCGACCTTTTTACCGGCAGGTACTCGAGCTTGTTGATGAGGATAAAGTCTTGCCCTCGATTCTGGAGACCCATCTCGACTTTCAAGGCCTTACAGACGACGTAATACATGGTTCGACGGATGGCATTGAATAGCGCCATGTCGATGTTTGTCTGGATAATCCCCTCTGCAGCATCATTCTTGACGATTTTCATTGCTTTGCCTAAAAGTTATCTGTTGATCAATTTTAAACGGCATGAGCAAAAAGATCTTCTTCTACTATTTCGATCACGACGGGCTGTCGTTGAAGTACATCCAGCAGTTCTATCGCATAAAAAGCCAGGTCGGCGACAAGATCACGATGATAGACATTTCGGCGATAGAGCACGCTTCCGCCGGAGGGGAATTCCCGGCCGAGGTGACGCGCTTTCCAGCAATAGTGATTGAAAGCGAGAACTCGCGATCGGTACTTTTGAAGCCAGAACTCATCGATGAGCTGTTCGGTAAACTGGCAAGCGGACTAACAAAAAAGTAGAGAACTCAAAAGCCAGCTACGGATGCAAAAGATCAGGATAATCGGGTTCAACACGATGCTGAAGAACGGGCTGGAGATGATCTCTCAGCAGATTGGTTTCGACTCTGTACTCGCAACAACGTATATCGGGCTCAACTCCGAGTCGGCGAAACTGGCGCACAACGTCATCGAGAAACTTGACATAATCGAGGATTTAGACGCCGCTGTCGTTGGGGACTGGATGAATGGCGTTTGGAAGGATATCGCGGCACAGTACGGGTGGGACAAGAAGTTCCCGATGATCGAGGAATACATCGACGTGTTCAAGAGCGAATTCAATGACCATCCAGAGTTCGCCGAGAAAGTGAAGAAAACAATCCACGGTCTAAAAGGTCTAGCGAAGAGAATCAAATGATCGAAAGCCTTAAGAACCTTGAGACGATCCTGATTCCATACCAGGAGGATCAGCTGTACGTGAAGGAAGTCGCGGACGGCGTCGCTAAAATCAACCGGGTACTGGCGTCGTTGGCGGCGTATATCGCAGAAAAGGATTTGCCGACGGCGACGGAACTTGCAGCAGCCAAGTACAAGGAGGACTTTCTCTTTTTGTCGGAAGACTTCGACGAGAAATGGACTATTCCAGAAATGAAAGCCAGCGAGCTCTACAAGTACATCTGCGATATGAACCGTAAGACCGTCCAGATTCTGGAGATAGTCGGTAAAAAGCATCCTGACAGCGTCAGAAAGTGCTGCATGCAGTTCATTCCGCGAGTCGATATCAAACTGTCGGACTTTTGCGCGAGAGCGACCGACGAACAGATCAGTTACATCATGGCGATAATCATAGCCATCAACGGGATCACCAGCAAGATCGGGAAGAGCCTCGCGAACTGCCCGTACAACTTCGACAGGTTCGTCGGGGATCTTTTGCCGAAAGTGATGCTGCGATTCGATGGCGACAAAAAGAAACAGGACATTATCGCTGCGATCTTCGACGTCCTTTTGATCAAGAGGATGGAGTTCAGCAAGCTGGTGCGGGAGAAAAGCGATGGGGCAGTTTTGGAATTGATCGTCGAGATGCACGGAGCGATCACGCCGTCGCTCGCCAAAAAGGGACTGACGGTTGCGGATGCGATGTCCGAGATAACCGAGATCATGCAGAGCAGCACTGATGAAAAAGAAAAGGAAGAGAAAAAGGATGGAGACGCCAAAACGATGGATTAGCGGAGCCATGAAGTTCGTAGTTGTAACGTGTGGCTTCGGGTCCGCTCTACTTTTGTTCAAGACCAAGCGAATGCTAATGTTCTCGATGGTTCTCTTTCTTTTGATGCTATCGTTGATCATCAAGGTAATGCAAGAATCCGCGACGTATATTCCGGTCCCGCAAACGGCGTCAGAGGAAGAAGTGCCGAACGATTCCAACAAATTCATTCTGGAGAACCCGTCAACGCAGGACGTTCTTATCGTCGAAAGGAACGCACACGACAGAGATGCGGCGTATCACGCGGGGTTTCAGTTCGACAGATCGGCTTGCGGGCGAAAGCATCCACACTTCATAAACAGCACTTACGAACCGACAGGGATCATGGAGATCCTGTAAAAAGGCAAGTCGGCAGGCGGCCAGGCGGCCAGGTGGCCAGGTGGCCAGGTGGGCTGGTGGGTTCGGTGGTCTGGTGGCACGGCCGATCAGCCGCCCAGACTCTCAATCTTTCGGTGGCGCTCTCATGCGGATGCGCAGGGCTCTCTTTTTTTTGCTCACAAAAGCTCCATGTTCACGAGGTTCAAGACCCTTCAGGATATAAAAGACGCTGCATGGACTGTCAGTCAGCGAGTGATAGTTCCGGACAAAGACTACCCGACTTTCAACAAGATCGGCGTGAAGTACTTTCAGAAAACCGACGAGGAGGTCGATATGGACATGAGTATCGGGCTGCGGCCGATGGAAGAGTTCCAGATCGACCTGCCACAGAATCTTCAGCGCGAAAAGAACATCGCGTACAAGCTCAAAAGAGGGGCAGAACATGCAGACAAGATCCAGCGGCCGATGGACGACATGTATACGCCACCGAAAGCGCCGGAGACGAAGCGTACTCTCGAGGACGCCGCTCTGTATGATGCCACGAAGAAACGTCACGAGCTGATCTGGAACGGCAAGAACCAAAACTACTTCCATGTCGACAAGCCGTGGATCGGAACGCCGATTCCGACAGAAGTGCCGATGCAAACTGGTCCGCGGATTCGGACGTACGTCGATACCGCCGGGTCTGTCGAGACGTTCATCGCAGGCCTATCTTTTGAGCCCGTGCGCACAGAGCGTGCCATCGTGACGACTACTGCACCGGAAGAACTCATGTCTGTGCCGACGATGGCGAAGATCTTTTTGGAGAAGCAACGGCCCGAGTTCCAGGACGGATTTCCAGATCCGGCGATCGCGTTGAGCGAACAGGAGAAGTTCATCCTGCCAAAAGCGTCTCAGATCGTCGAGGTTGACGATATCCGCGCTACTCTCGCCAACTTCGATATCGCGTCTGTAAGTTCGAACCTCGGCAGCAAAAAGGAGTTGATGGCTCACGTCGCGAAGGAGTCCGACTTTCGTCCGACGAAAGTTGCGAGCCCGTCTCTATGCAAGCCGTACAGTTATGGTCCCGCTGGAACGACGAAGTACGCAACGCTGAATATGGGGATCCCCTCGCAGCTGCTTTTGCCCGACAAGGCGGAAACCATTCGCGTCAACAAAACGATGATGGCGCTACCGAAACCGCGAGAACTGATGATGCAGACGGTTTCGGCGAGCAGTGCAGGAATGGAGGGGTTTAAGCAGAAAGAGTACGGCACCATTCAACGATGAGCGATGAATTAGAATCTTACAGCTCGTGTAGCAAATCTAATGAGCGAAATCAAGCTAGAGAAGCTCAAAAAGTTGACGGATGCCGTGGCCACGCGGATGGAAGAGGTGTTGGTCAAGAACTCGACGAAGATTTACGCAACAGAGCGCGCTCGCGAGAAAGAGGTGTTCATCAACGAGATCATGAAGGTGATTCTCAAGACGATCAAATCGCTGAACAGTAAGCAGTTGAAGGAGGAGATCATGAAGATCCAAGTCATCGGCAAATTCGCGAACGTGCAAGACTTTTGCGAGTTCATTCTCAGTTTCAACCGCTCTCCGAAGAAGCTCGCGGACTACACGTCCAAGAAGAAGCAAAAAGTGGCAACAACCTTCGTCGAGTTTCTGTACAAGAAGATCGCGCTAAAGTTCTTGAAGAACAAGACCTTTTTGGTGTTCTCCGGATACGTCGCTGAGCACGACGCCGAAAAGTCCAGCAAGTTCATCGAGAAGATCACGAAAGAGGTCGTGGAAGAGTGCGTAGAAACGTTCTCAGACGTCATCAAAGTCAAGAAGCACAAGAAAGACGAGAGCGATAGCGATAGCGACGAAAGCGGTTCCGAGAAGAAAGGGAAACATGCAGATTCCGAATCTGAATCTGAATCGGGCTCCGAATCTGAGTCAGAACCTGAATCCGGGTCCGAATCCGAAAGCGATGCCGGAGAGACCGGTGCCGAGGCGGAGGCAGGTTCAGAATCCGAGTCGGAATCAGAATCCGAGTCGGAATCAAGTTCAGGAGAGGCGAAAGGGAGAGGCAAAAAGAAAGGGAAGGGGAAGAAGGCGGAACCCGCCTCTGAGTCTGAGTCTGAGTCTGAATCTGAGTCCGAGCCGTCGGCGGAATCCGATGCGGAAACGAAGAAGACAAAGAAAGCGACGCACAAGAAGGCGTCCGGTAAAAAGCGGACAGACAGCGAGCTCGCCGATAAGCTGGAAGACGCCGACGACAGAAAGGGAAAGAAGACAGTGTCTTTCGACGACGTGAAACCGGCGTCCGGCAAGCACCGGAAGTCCGAGGAACCTTCGAAGGCAGAAGAGAAGGAGGAGAAGAGCGTCTCCGAGATTACCGATATGATGTAAACGGTGGAAGTGGTGCTTCTTTTTTTTGATGACTATTCACAAACATGGACGAGCTGCTTGACCAATATACGAGCATACGCACGGCTCTCAACAATGTACTCATCGTGAAAACGTTGGGGAAAAAGCATAACGAGAAATACGTCGAACTCGCGCAACGGCTGACCGACGCCACCGCCGACGACATGAAGGAGGTGCCAGATCTCTTCGCTGCCGGGGACAAAGTGAAGGCCTGCTTTTTACTGCAGAGGCTCGCGTTCACGTTCAACTTCGTCATTCACATGCTGCTGCGGGATATGCGTCGCCCGTTGGTTCCACAAGCGATCACTGCGAACACGGTGGTAGAAACGTTCACGCGGATGGTTGGAAAGGTACTGACGGATGCGGAGTACTACAGCCTGACCGAAAAGACGAAGGGGGAATTCTCCTTCCCGAAGTATCTCAACCGGTTGAACCAAGAAAGGTTCGCTGATGAGGAGCTCAGAAGGATTTTCACGCACCTGGCAGCGCCGTTCATCTCCAGCAACGATACGACGATGTTCGAAGCACTGACTCAGTACGCTTTTAACACCGAAGGGACGGAGAAATTGGTAGAGCAAGCGGCAAAAAGGCCGGACGTCTATACTGTATCTCTCATCAACGACCCCGGACTGAGGACGGACATCAGTTTGCGCAGCTGTCTCAACTGGTTAGTCGCCAACGATAAGTTCCAAGTCGCATATCACGGATCTCAGTATTTCAAACTGGACGTGATGATGAAGACTTTTGACGTTAGCACCTGCCGCCTGTTATTGTGGTCGAACGTTATACCGGAGAAAAGCATCGGCGCGACGAAAACGTATCACGAGCACTACATCGAATACAACGTTCCGAACGAAGCCGGATTCAAGTGGCTCTACGAACACAAGCAAATAGAAAGGAAAACCGACTCTGCCCTGACGGTGCAAGCGGCAAAAGAACTGGACGTTCCTATCACATCCCGGCGTGCGCTTTTGACGGAGACTGAACGGAAGTTCCTGACGGATGAACAGAACACGTTCGGGAGGTGCATGATCCGTCAAGATTCGGGAGGTAAACAAACGTTGTCTTTCGACGTTCTACAGTTCCTCCTCGACGAGGAATCGGGCTTTTCACGCATGGTCGTGACACCCGGGAAGATTGTTAACGATAGATGCCTCAGTTATAATGCCGCTGCGGCTTCGTGGGACAATGTATGCAGCATCTTCGATATGTTGATATTGGAGGTTGAGAGCGGGCAGTTCTACCATATGGAACCGAACGAAGGCGGACGCCGCGTGTTTTCGTCGCACTCGACAGACGTCAAGACTGCGAAACTGTGCACGCTGAAAACTCCGGACTGGAACATGAAGCACTTGTTTTCGTCGAGGGAGGAACAGTTTGGGAGCACCACGATCTACAAACCGGCAAACCAGATACGTCTTCAGAAAAAGCACTGGGCCGTGAAGCAAGCATATTTGGATATCGGCGTGCTGCTGAGAGATAGATTTACCGCCTCTCTCGACAACACGGACAATCTTACTTACTATCTTCAACCATCGCACGATCGCTACTCGGTCTTTTACGCTGAAGATATGATCATGTTCTCCGCAGCTATGATGCATATATACGTTCAAAACTACAGAGACACGTACGCGATTTACGACACGAAAAGTATGTTGCCAACGATGTATCGGCTGACGGACGGCAAATTGAAACCCGCCGACGGAGGCGAGGACGTCATCGTGGATCCTCCAACTGATACCAGTTCTTCGCGAACCAGCTCTTCGTCCGCGTTGGAAAGCTCCGGAACGTCGGAGGAAACCTCTGAAGAATCGTCCGATGAGCCGTCGGGTAAGATTCCCGTTGGACAGTCGAAGATCGAACTGATGCGGCAGAGTAATGTGGCAGATCCGTATTACGTGCAGAAAGTCGAAAGAATCGGTCTCGAAAAGCAGAAGGAGGAAGAAGAACGGAAGAAGACCGCGGAGTTGCAAGCCGAAAACGTCAGACGTATCCAGCAACTTATCAGCGAGATATCGAAGCAGATTCCGGCAGCAGCGCCAAAAAGTGTTGCACCGCCTATACCTCCGCCACCGCCTATACCTCCGCCGCCGCCTATACCTCCGCCACCGCCTATACCTCCGCCACCGCCTATACCTCCGCCACCGCCATCGCCACCTCACGAACTCCTTCTCCTTTCTCCTCTGATTGCCGATCTGAAACTGCTTCTGAAAGAAGCCGAAGAACGGAAGGCGATTTTGGATATGCACGACAAGAATATGGAGGAGGATCTGGACTTGATCGACCGTAAAAAGGCTGGCCTGCTGCGACAGAGTGCTGTGATTCGCGAGCAAGAACGCGTTGCCCTAGCGAGCCGCGATGCTAGAACGATTCCAGACATAAAGGATCCGAAGGATGCAGCGTTCTTTCTTACCGTTCAGAACATCAAGGATTCGGGAAAGTTGGTAGATTTACTATTCCAAATCGCAGAAATGGATGCAGAAATAGTGAAGGACCGGAACGCTAGATACCACGTCGAAGCGCGCGATATGTCGGAGCTGGCAAAAACACGAGAAGCCTTCAAAATTCAAAAACACTGGCTGTCGTGCCTGTCAGCCAATATTTATTTGAGCAAGCAAGGCGTATTGATCTCACAAACGATGATAGATAGATCTCGAGGAAAGGTACAGGATAGAACCATCGGCGGCTGGGAAGGCATTAGGGATTCATTCGCAGACAGTATCGTGACGGACACGGAGAGTTTGCATAACGAGAACATCGAACTCCAGAGGTTGGAGAAAGAACTGAGCGAGTCGGAGGGGAAGCAGGATGCGGCGCCAAAACCTCGCCGAAAACGGTTCATTCCTCCGCCGCCGGATTTCCCGCCACCGACTTTTCCATCACCATCAATCCCGCCGCCGACCAACGGATCGGGAGTCACCGCGGATGGCATATTCAACCGGCCGGTTGCCCGGCAAAAAGCGGTCGGATCTGGCAGCAAGTATCTCGCGAGCCTCATCATGCATTCGGAAACAATCGGAGACCCGACTGCGAAAGCGATAGTTGCCCTGACGAACCAAACGCGGTCCGTCTTTTATCCCCTCATCGTGAATGGCAAGATCGTCTGCGAGGCAAGGGATCTCAAGGATTTGCCAGACGAACCCGGAACTTTTGACCATCTGACCTGCAGGAAAATACGCAAGTTGATGGACCTGTAATAAAAGTTTCCCGACGACCGTTGAAACGACATGCCGCAACGGAAGATTTGCAATGCCTCTTTTGAATCGTTATGCGAACTGGAGATCTTCACCAAGAACATTAAGGGTTCGTCGGTCGAGTTCTGCACTGGCAAGGCGCTGGACTTCAGCAACTTGATCGGCTTTTTAGCGAGTACGGGGATCATCGAACTGGTGTTCAAGTTCTCGTCGCACGGAATCGTCATCATCGGAAAGAACGAGGAGAAGAACACGAACATCAGAGTGGAGATTCCGAAGTCGTCTCTGGAAAAGTACTGCTTCCACGTCAAGAAGGCTTTTTACGTTGGGGTCCGAACGGCGGATCTGGTCCCGATAGTCCCGTCTTTCGCTGGCGAAACCATGATCGTTTTTTTCATCAACGAGGACAATGATAGCGTCATGAACTTCATTTCTATCAGTCTGGATCGCAGCACGCGCGACGAAATTACGTACGACGATATATCGACCCTCGATATCGACATGAAGGAATACAGGAACGAGGAGAAAAAAGAGAACGACAACGCTATCAGCGCTGTCGTTGAGATAGATAGCAGTCGGCTGTACGTGAACTACACAAAGCACAAGACCAAGTACTGCGACTTGATAGTGGAAGAGAACGAACTGACGCTTTTATCCGAAACAGAGAACAGCCATAAAAAGACGCACATCGGGAAGACCAAGAAAGGGAAGGCGGGACTGCGGTACATCAAAAGGCACGTGGCGGAGGATGCAGTTGTTTCGTTCCGGACGGAGACAAAAGTGGTGGCTAAGTTGTTGAAAGGGTTGAAGGCGTTGAAGCTGGAGGATATGCTGACATTGAAGTTCGGCGAGAACCCGTCGATGAGCTTGGAATGCGAGATCGGCACGCTAGCTATGGTGAAAATCAACTTCGATCAACAAAAAAATTAGTCTCCCATGGTCCCTTTCTTTTTGCTACCAGAAGAAGAATTTGCCGGCCGGCTGCGGTGGCGGTGGTGGCGGTTTCACTTTCGCTTCCGCTTCCTGTGGCGGCGGTGGCGGCGTTGGCGGTGGCGGTGGTGGCGCCTGCGCCGGCGCCGGCGCCGCCGCTTCTTCCTTCCCTTTCTTCTCTTCCACTTGTGGTGGCGGCGGTTTCGGTTTCGGTTCCGCTTCCTGTGGCGGTTTCGCTTTCGCTTCCACTTTCGCTTCCGCTCCCTGTTGCTGCAGCTGAAGTTGCTTTTTCTTTTCTGCCTCTACCGCTGTTGTGATATCCGCATCCGTCTTGATCATCGTATGCTTAGTATTAGCGCTGGCCTTGACTAGCATGTTATTCGGATACTTTAATGTGATGGCGTCGAGAGCGGCGATGGCTGACGTCGCCGTTGCAGTCAGATCTCTTTTTGCCGCTCTGGCTTGGTTGTACGCGTCCATGACTTTATCGACTTCCGCGAGGCCCACCAGGGTGGCCCGAATTGTATCTAAGATACCAACGAGCGCGGGCTGTCCTTTTCTCGCCTCCGCGATCACGAGTTTCAGTTTCGAAACTTGATCCGCAATGTGAGCACCCTCTGCTTTCTTGAGGGCGAGCTCGAGCTTCTTGATTTCCTCGGCATACTGTTCGGTGATAGAATCGAGCATAGTGACGGTCACTTGTTCCAGAGTCTTACTTTCAACGGCGCCAGCCCAACCAGACGCTTTGGTGAGGAAGGCCCCATAGTACGCAGTATATGCATCCATAGCTTCATCGACTGTATGACTTATTTTGTCTTGCACGCCTCGAGTATCGTTCAGTGCTGCTATCGTTGTCGCCAGTTCGTTCCTCGCCGTCGTAAATTCCCCATAAGTTTTCTTCCACGCATCATTCTTCTCCGGCGGCTGCGGGAGCGCGAGAGCAGCGTCGATCTCGTCTATCAATCCAGTCAACGCTTCAATCATCGCCTCGACTTGTACAGGGGGCAATGTGCCCGGATCTGGAGTGCGAGTTGATCGCACTTTGGTCAACACATCTTGCATCGTATCGAGTGTGAGGAAGCGGAGTTCGAATGAAGCAGAAGCAGAAGCAGCTTCCCGGGGCTGTCTTTCTTCTCCGAAATCATCAAAGCTAGAGGATGCGGTTGAAAAGCGTCGCGTGCGGGGCACTTCCTCTTCCTCTTTCTCTTCCGTTGAAGATTCCTCTCGCTTTTCCGTTTCCTCTTCGGACTCCGTTTTCTTTCTGGCCTTCTTTCGCGCCTTGAACGTGATCTGCGGCGCGTATCGCGGCGTGTCTTCCATCAAGGCCGGAACGGAAGTGAATGATAACAATGATTCCGCAGCTTTGGCATGCCGATCCCAACCTTGTTGGGCGAGTGTCTGCTGCACTGTGAATTCCAGCTGCTGGTTAAAAGCTGGTTGGTTCTGGAGACCGATAGCGACCGTCGCGCCGCATTCGCCTTCGTTTCGTACACAATAATCAAGATAACAGTAGATGGAAGTTTCGCTTCGTTCCAAATTACCCGCTTCGAAACAGAACCGGGCGACGTCCGAGAGTTCTTCTTCTTTGATACGAGTCTTCTCGAGGGCTCCGAGAATGGTAAGTATCCTCCGTATCGATGAAAAGTATTTCTTCGGATCATATTCCTGCGAGGATTCTTGCCGTATGTCCACATAATGATCTTCTTCATGCAAAGCCAAGTAATTGGAGGGTATGGTCCGCGGCGGCATCGTAATAACGGCGGCGGTGCTGTTTTCGAATGCGGAAATCGCAATCCCGACATACGTATCGCAAAATTCGTGAAGCTTCAATATCCATCGGGAATATACTTCGAACAATGACTTGAAAGGGGTCTTTCCATATATGACATTAGGGTCTCGCAGCATCACGGATAATCCATCTACGCCGTGCTTGTATTTCTCGGCGGCAGCTGCGGCTGCGGCCACATCTCTTGGAATATTATATGTGGCTGCGAGAGAGCCGTACATGCCATCGATCAACGGAGGGACCCCTTTGCGTTCAAGCATCGCCATGGCGGCTGGATAATCTTTCTGAGTTTGTATTCCGACAGCATTGATAGCCACCATGTGCATGTCGAGGAAACTTCTATCGTTCGCCACGCTCTGCAAGCTCGTCCCCACTTGATGCAAGTACAACTGATACTGCTCGAGCATCTGCTTATACGCAACAGGCGCGGTTACATTCTGGTACGTAATCTGTGCACTGGACGACGAAGCTGACGGTGACGACGACGACGACGACGACGACGACGACGACGACGATGCTGATGCCGGTAGTGGTAGCGATGTTTGCGGTGGTGGCGAAAACGAGGGTGGCAGTGTGGATAACGGCGAAAGCGATGGTGACAGTGGTGGTGGCGGTGGTGGCGATGACGACCGCGTTGGCGATGACGGTGGTGGTGGCGGTGGCGATGACGACCGCGTTGGCGACGGCGGTGGTGGTGGCGGAGGTTTGTAGTAGTTCGAAGTGCGTGAGGCGTACGACGAGCGAAGCTTCGACGATGTGGGGGAGAGCGGGGGTGGGGGTCGGAATGAGGGTGCTGACGAGGGTGCTGACGAGGATGAAGTACGAGATGCTGGTGGTGGTGGACGTTGGGATCTCAGTGACGCACGCGGTCCAGTCGACGTCACTGCACCTAGAAAAAAGGACGCGGTCGAAGTCGGCGTGGACGCAGATGAGGACGAGGACGACGAGGATGGCGTGGACGCGGATGAGGATGAGGCCGAGGACGCCGAGGACGTAGACGACGAGGTCCGAGAGGACGGCGGACTGGCGGACGGCCCGGCGGACGGCGGACTGGCGGGCGGCCCGGCGGACGGCGGACTGGCGGGCGGCCCGGCGGACGGCCCGGCGGACGGCCCGGCGGACGGCCCGGCTGGCGGCGGTTTCTTGGGTTCAGGCTTCAGAGCTTCCTGAACACTCTTGAGAGAATGCTTGTAGTAGCTCAGCAAAAAGGCAGTGTATCGCGATTTGGTCAGATTGGTATACGTTTCGAGGACGATACGCTCGTATTTCTCTATGTGCTTCAGCAACGCTTCTTCCAATATCTGCAGGTATTCGGCCCTGACATCCGCTTGTTTCTGCATGTCAGACAGCAATCTGACGATCGTAACGATCGACAGTTCCGATGACAGCAAGGTTTCGAGTGGTGTCGTCGAATACGTCGACGCCGACAGTGCACTTTTTACGTATTGATACATGCCGACCGACAGCGCAACATATCTTGACTGAAAAGTCAAATCGGCGCTCATCAGTCTATCGTGCACATGCGCGAGATTGTTGATATTAACGAACTGATCGTTCATTTGCGCATCCGTTGAAGCGGCAGTGACGTTTGCCGTCACAGCCGCAGGGGCGCGGGAAAGAAGTCTGAAGGCTATCCACGTCGTCGCAATGTTCTTCTCACTATCGACGATGTCAACGCTTGGCGGGTTCCAAGACGTCTTCATTTCCGTGAGTTCCATACGTAAATCGTCCGCTCTGTCTCTATCTGCCAACGCGTATTTCGCTGCGATACGCTTGAAGAAGTCCGTCCCGAGTGTACTTTTTGCCTGAGAAGGGAACATCATCGTACCGACGTTGGAAAAAATATGGCACAGTACTTCCGCATGCTCAAAGGAAGTCGAGGTTGCGGCCGGTTTGTAACGTCCGAGGACTTCGACTCTTTTTTGCGCTCCCAGTATCTTCGCTTCGTCTGGAAGAACGCTTTTCGTGACAAAAGACTCTTCGCTTTCGGTACTCAATTCCTTCGTAAACTCATCAGAGACTTTCTCCTTGTACTGTTTACGTTCTGCTTCGTCCTTGATATAATCGGCATCTCTATGGATATCTTCGATGGCGCGTTTCAATTCCTCCAAGCTTTGGCGATTGGCTTTTGCCATCAGCTTTGCGCATGATGCGTATCGCTCTTTAGCCGTATCGAGAAACGCTTTCAATCTTCGGAAAATCAGTTCAGTGTGCAAAGAGAACCCGTGCAACCAGAAGAGTTTATGCAGAGGCCCGCCCACCGGATCGCCAATCGGATCCTTGTAGGAGGGATTAGGAGGCCACCAATCGGCACCCGAAGGGGGGAACTGTCCGGGAAGTGTCCCGCGTGGGGCCGGTGGTCCTCTCGTCGCGTGGTAAATCACGGACGCGTAACTCGCATAGCACAAGACGAACGTGTGATACATCAATTCGAACATATCGAACGACGGCTGCTCCCAAAAGTGCTTACCACGCACGTATTTCGTTTCCATTTCGTTCAGTTTGAGCACGGACGAAAAGATGCTCTGCGTGAAGAAATCTCCAGACATGCCGTTAGTGGATAGCAGCTTCAGCGTTGCATCTTTGAACGGGACATATTTGGGATAAACGTCTCCTTGCTTGTCCTTGTTCTCTCGGATGCGCTTGAAATTCAACATAAGATCGTCCATCTTTCCGTCGGGATCGATCACTTCTTTCATCAGAATGACCAAATCGTTCCGCTGTTCTGTCGCTTGCGCCGCCAGGGGGTTGTAGATGATGGACGTCAATCGCTTGCCGGCCTTTCCGGTAAAAAGCTTGTCGATGACCTTGCACGATCCCTGGCATTTAGATTTGACCTCCTCGACGGCCGCTTCCATCACGCCTGGATACTCGACTTGCGAATAGCCTCTGGAGGCAAGTTCTCGCAACTTCGTGACGACCGCAGAAGCGTACGCGTCGTACTTCGCGAACTTGAACACCAAAGAGTCTCGTACGTCTTTGTCGACGCCATAGAAGTCAGAAACCGTCTTCATGGCGAGACCCAACGGCATTCCTTTTTTTGTCTCGAGATACGACTTCATCATGCCGTACATCGGCGAAATATCGAAGGGCGACCAGAAGTCGCTTCCGCTTCTGAACGAGTTCCCTTCGTCGATGGAAATGTGCAGAACCTCTTCTGGTCCGCCACCTTCGACGGAACAACCGCAGCCGCCATCTCTTGCGCCGGCGCCTCCCTTCCGGTGCTTCTTCTTGGACGACTTCCGTTTTTTGCCCGCAAGCGCTCCAATCGCGCTCGCAGCCATGAGCTGTGCGATACCATATTTCGCAGCGCTTCCGGTCTCGACGATGTGCGGCTTGATCGCGTTCACGTCTGCCGAGACCTTATCGAACTCTGCGAGTTCATGCATGACTTTATCGCCCTCACTCAACGACTTCAGCAGCTTGTGCACTTTTTGCTGAGAGGCAGCTTGCTGTTTCGACGCTGCAGCGATCTTGAAACCGACATCTTTCGAAATCTGCTCGTCGATATCGCGCGTCAGTTTGGGGGTCAGATCTCTCAGCTGCTTGTTCAAAACCGACTCGATGGTGATGTACTTTTTGCTCGACCCGAGCAGGTTCTTCAGGTGCGACAGAATGTGTAGCTGGTTTTCGATCGCCGCTGGGTTCTTTTCCCGCACAGACTCGAGCTTGAGTACGCAAGAGTCGATCTCCGACGATGAAGATTCGATGCAGTGATAGATCTCATCGATGTTCGTTCCGAGACTCGAAACATTCTCCAGCAACATGGTCTGCGACTTATCGCCGAGGCTCAAAAGTTCGTCCATCTTCGGATGCATCTGCAAGCTGACGCTTTTGATCTCCGGGAACTCAACGGACTCGATCGTCGTGATATCGTCGCGTTCCTGTTGCAGTTGTTCAAGTTCGTCCTCGATGGCCTTGTTAACCTTTTTCATCATTGCGACGTTGCTTTCGATGCTATCGAACCCGTCAATCTCCGACATCGTGAACTTTGGATCGAAGAGGTTCAAAAGCGCTCTGTTACCCTTGAGCTCGGACAGAACGCGCTGATACAGAGGTTTCTCTTGCCCGAACAGCTTCTCCATGCTGGCAACGATCAGAGAAGTGAGTTTATCGAAAGTGGATTTGCCCTTGTAGAAATAGTTGTTGATCAGTTTCTTGATATCAGCGTACGACGTCAGATCGACGACGTCGCGACTATCACTCGCGTACTTCTTGCGCACCATGTCGACGAAATCGCTGAACGTCTGGAGATCCCTTTTTACGTGCACGTGCTGCTGGAGCAGAACGTTGATAAGTTTGTTGAGCATTCCGTGCGAACGCAAAAGGTCCATCGACTTGCTCCGGTACTCGCGGTCTTCGGTGACGATCGACATGATGTCGATTGCTTTCGGTTGAAAGGGCAGCGTCTCTATCGCCGCACGGGATTTCGCAACACGGAGGTCGTCGAGTTCGTAAGCGATCGTTGTTTCTTCGGACATGAGTTTTCGACACAGCAAAAAGGCCCTCTCGTACGCAGATACGTTCGATAGCATCTGTGGAAAGAACTGTTGGAAAGCGATGAAAGCGATGCCTGCGTGCGGCAAATGCTGCGCTTGAGGGGTGTTGTCGACTTCAATCTTCAGAGAGTACGCATTTTGCATGAAACTTTGCATTGATTGTAGCAGCTTCTCGTTCTCATCGAAGAACTTTTCGTACGTTGATTCCAACGGAGCTCGATACTGCGGAGCGAGTTTCTTGAGAGACCGTCGAAGGTCAAACAGCGAAAGTGGAGACGAAGCCATCCTTTGCACGCACTGGGATTTTATTTTTGCTTGATGATCGCAAAATGGCATCTTGCGCGTACGATCGACGTGAAAGCGACAAGACTTGCTTCAACGAAAAGGAGGTTGCCGAGATGGCAAAAAGGACTGGCATCGATCCGTCGGCAGACACCGCGGAAACCGTTCAACAGTTGAAACTGAAGAACAAATGCGAGTCCGATTCTTGCCTCTTCGACATCTACTTCAGCGACGATAACTGGAACAACATATTCAAACCCGCCAAGGATTCTTACAGCGAACTGATCACCGACGAAGATATCGACAACATTTTCGTTCAAGTAATGCGCAAGTATCCGTGGCTGTACGTCGTGAGCCCGGTCTTTTCAGACATGAAGCCGTTCACCAGCGACTACGAACTTTCGCTCACCGAACTGCGGGCAAGGGGTAAAAAGGCAATCGGCATCGTGATCAATCACGACGTGCATACCGGTTCCGGAACGCATTGGGTCTCAGTCTACATGGACATTACGAACGTAGATCAAACGAACGTCTACTACTTCGATTCGTTCGGCAAGTCGCCGCCGAAAATCCTGCTCGGGTGGTTCAAACAGATGGCCGAACGGCAAAAGAAAGAGGGCCACGGCACCACTTTTTACGTAAACCGGACGGTCCATCAGTCGCTGAAAAGTGTACAGTGCGGCGTCTATGCCGTCAACTTCATCACCTCGATGGCGGAAGGCGCAAGTTTCGAGGAGTTTGTGAACCGAAAGATCGACGAGAGCATGATCATGAGGCTTCGATGGGACAAGTATTTGCAAGACAAGCATCGATCCGCTGCGCGGCGCTAATCCCGCTGCAGAGCCGCCGCACGGCCGCGGTGGACAGCACGGGTCATCCGTGCCGGCCCGCTGCGCGGCGCCGATTCCGGGAAAAAAGGTTAGCGGGAACTGTTGAGTATCGATGGCGCGGTCCGTGCGGATCGACCGATGGAGAGTTCATTTTTTTGTTGACCCAGACTCGAACGGTAAAAAGGGTCAGTTCGGTTAGTGAGGCTCTGACGGAGAAATTTGACCCCAAAAATCAGTTTTCAACGCCGAGAGAATTTCGTTCCTCCGAACTTTCTGGCACCGTTTCTCGAACCGATACTTTCATTTCCAGGAGGATTTCGCCGATAGAGCCGAAAGGTCCGGAAAGGGTACTCGGAATAGAGTTGGACAGAATAGTCTCCGCGCGGAAAACCGATTTTTGGGGTCAAATTTCTCCGTCAGAGCCTCACTAACCGAACTGACCCTTTTTACTGATCGAGTCTGTGTCAACAAAAAAATGAATCCTCGAAGACTCTACGACGACGGACAGCGCCATCGATACTCAACAGTTCCCACTAACCTTTTTCTCCGCCCACTTTCTCCGCAAAAGGTACAGATGACCAGCACCGCGCAGCGGCTCGACGGCTAGACGGCTAGACGGCAAGACGGCTCATCAATTAGTCACGTCGCCCTTCTGGTACGGGATCAGAAACAGAATGGAGAACCGAAACTGGTACTTTTCAATCAGCACGTGCTCCGGATAAACAACCAGGCCGGAAGAATTGTCCGACGGGATCTCGATCTGCGTCTGATTCACCCTCGTCGCCCTGAAAAGATGGTTCAAGAACGGATTGTTGATATTGTCCACTTGCATGAGCCGGATGTAATCGCCGGTCTGAATTCCATGATCGAGAAGGCCAAGCGCCGCAACGTCGAGGGTAAAAAGGACCGGATTGGTTGCAGCGATCACGCTGATCACGAAGTTATCCGCTGGCGTCGTGATCTGATCGCCCGTGTAGTCCTGCACCACGAAAGTCAGCGTCGAAAGAATGAAGTCGTTTTGAGCGGCAACAAACTCTCGATCGCGAATGATCGTCAGAACTGGCGCTGAAGCCGTGATATTGTACTGATCTTCGAAGTCCAGAACCATCGCATTTCTGTTGAGAGACGTCGACGCGTACGACTCAACGGGCAGCTCCTGCAAAAAGAGGAAGATGCGCGGTTCGTGATATTGCATATTCGGGACGAGCCCGCTAATTACTTTCATCTTCTTGACTTCGAGCAGTTTGATCGGCGTATAGATGTAACCCGCCGATCGTCCAGTTAGCGTCGTGCCGCCAGTTCCGACCTTGAACTTGAAATTCGTGTTCGTGTACTTCGTGTCGACGATATCGCGTTCTGCGCTATTGATATCAAAGCGGACGGACCGAAGCTCATTCGCGAGGTACCGATGGAAGTTCATCGTGTCGAGAGAATAGCTCACCTCGGTCCTGAACCGTTTGTCGGCTCCGGTCGTATCCTGCAGCTTTTCACTGATCTGCCGGGCATACTCTATCAGTTCCGCGGTGCCAACGTCTCCGGTGGCCGCTTCAGTCTCGGCGACAAGCTCGGTTGCTTCTTCTGCAGTTCCGTCCGCACCTTCTATTCCTGCCGGAAGGGCTGTTCCCGAACGATACGCAGCGAGCCGCTTTTTGTAATCTGGCACTTCCATCGGAAGCTCCACCATCGTATCGACGTCCAGCCTTTCGCCCGCTATACTGCCGAGAACTGCATTGATGTAAAAGTTGACGATTACGTCCGCCGCTTTGGAGAACTCTGAGTAGGTCCGTCCGTGTCGCGAGAAGACTTGGTTGCAGAAAGTGTTGAAATCGAAGATGCCCTTTCGATCTTTAATGATCTTGCCACGGTCAAGCTTTTCTTCTACGATGATCTCGTTGATCCTATTTATCAGATACGTTATCTGCCTTGTCGTGAAGAACGTCGTCGACATGTTTTACGTCAATCGTAAACCGTTTAAACTGCGTCAACATATCAAGGGTTGCGAAGTCCCCGCGGATATCCGCTAGCGCTTCTTTCGTCAGGTGGATAAACGACCCACCGCTTTTTGCCAGCAAGAATACGTCCCCGAGAACGAGGCACTGTGCGTTGAGACAGTTGAGAGAATTGTTGACTAGATCACTGCAGTAAGTTGCTTTCCAATCCGTTGGGTACATCCGTATCATCAAGTACGTCCGTTCGCCCACCACTTGAGTTTTCGTGTCGACGACGATGCCGACGGGAGCGATCTTTTTGCCGCCGCTCATTTCAACATACCGTTCTGCGAGGTACTGTAAAAGGTTTCCCACCCCGTCGGGGATGTCGACGAATTGGATATCGTCATCGTTGTTTGTCGGAATGAAGGCAGCGTTCATTGGAGGATGGTTGCGGGACTTATTTTTCGATAGAAAACATCGGGTTAATAAAAAGGCAGCATGCAATCGGCAGCTTATGTACCTACCCAGAAAGGGGAGAAAGCACTATCGTGGTTGTGGATGGGATCCGGAGTCGGTTTGGGCGTTTACGTGATCATTCTGATATTGAAATGGTCGGGAGTTTTCAAGATCCCGCCAACGTACGGTATGTTTACAAAAGTCAAAAGCAACCGCGCGCCGACGCGCTATTACATCAGAGTCGTTTCCAAATCTGACACAGAACTGTTCTATCTCGAGAAGTTGACGAACGTCAAGTGCGTCTTCGAACCGGTGATCAAGGTCAACGAAACAGAATTCCGATCGACCGATTACGGCATCCACATGGCGGTTTTCCTGAACGGCAAAAAGACGTTCACGCGCTCGTACAATACGCACAATAACAGCGAAGAGGGAACGCTGTTCTACAACACGCTCTCGGACGTCGCGCAAAAAGGATCGGAGAACGATCTTTTGATCATCCAGACGCTCAACGGTGTGGGGAACTTGAAAGCAGTCGGATCGAGTTTGCGGCAACTTGGACTTGTTGACAGAATTCCGCTTGGAGCTGAAAAGAATGACCCAGTTATGCCGTACGTTCTCGTGTACGATCTCAAGAACGGGAAGGTGATCTTCGAAAAGAGCGCGCCGACGTCGGTTTGCGTCGTGTACGAGGACAAGATCAATATCTGAAGACCTCCCGTCAGGGAGAACTCGTTCCTCGGTCCCCGACCGCCTCCCGTCAGGGAGAACTCGTTCCTCGGTCCCCGACCGCCTCCCGTCAGGGAGAACCGGCACCATTTCTTTTTGTTGACGCAAACCCGGAGCAAAAAGAAAAGGGTACGAAACATGAAGCGTTTGAAACTCTTCAAGGAACTCAGCCCGTATCCGCGGTCTGTAATCGAACATCTGCTCGACAAAAGCGGTACCCTGCCGCAGAGTACGATCATCAAAGGTGGCTGCATGTTCTGCAGCCGTTGCCACATGAAGTTCGACGACGTCCATGAATGTAAGCGCGGCAGGCCGCCGGTGATCGACTTTTTACGCACAGCGCATGCTATCGGTGGGGGTATTGCCGGTGGTGGACACAAAGAACGACTGCGTCAAGCGCGGCAGTTGGTCGAAGATTACGCAAGAACGATCGCTCTGACAGAAAGGATTCCACAAGGTCAATTCCAATCAATCAATCTCAAGATTGAGCAGTCGGACGAAAGTAGCTTTCGCGACGATCTCATCAAGGCGAACAATCAGCTACTGAAAGAGCTAGAAGCGAAGATCGACACACTCATGAAAGAGGGGATCGCCACGCGAGTGATCCATGAGAAAGTCGCGGCGATGACCGAAGCTGAGAAACAGGCTCTCGCGCAAAAAGCCGCCTCTGCGGCTGTTCCAACATCGGCACAGATCGGTCTCATCGCGCAGAAAGGCCCCCTGTTATCGGCAGCAGACATAACCGAGCTCGCGCAGCAGATCGGTGCCGGTCTTTTTACCAAACAACTCGACACGTTGAAACAGCAACTAGCCGATATCTTAGCAGCCGTGCGTGGCCAAGCGGCATCTACCGGCCATATGGAGCAAGCGATTTCGGAAGTGATGAAGGAGCTTCCGACAGCTCTGACAACAATGTTCGAGCAGATACTCACGAATATGAATATCGGGGCGAGGGATACCCTGCAGATACTTTTGACAACAATCGGAACCATTCTTCGAGAGAAAGCGAAAGGGGCGTTCAACGAACTCGAGAACTACATTGGATATCTGGAGAGCAATCCAGTGAATGCTACAGACCTGGGAGATGTGATAGCCAAAACCATGATCACTTTCAACAGATTGACTGGAACGCAGATACAACCACCTTCGGCGTTCGCGTCACAAAGTTCGAGCTCGAGTGCGCCAGATCAGACGGGAGTCATCATGCACGCATTGGACACAGTTGTGGATTCTGTTACGGGAGTCGAAGGAAAACTCACAGCACTCGGGAGCGCTTTTCAACAACTGAGCGCCAGAATCCCGCAGGTCGAACCGCTCGCGGCAGCTGCGGCAAAAAGCATCGCCGCTCTCGATGTGGCGAAGGCCGATATCGTAGCACGAGCTCAGGGACTAGGATCCTTCGAAGACATATCGATCGCGATGCGGAACCTGCATCAGACGGTAGAGTCGGAGAAGAAGGAGTTGCGATCACAGATTGCAGAAGCAAAACGATTGTCTGAAGGGAAGGATCAGCAAATAGCTGAGAGCAAGAAAGAAGTGCAGGCAACCTTGCAGAAATTGCAGGGTTACGAACAACAACTGGATGCAGTCCAAACAAGAATGGCCACCGCGATCGAAAGCTTTACCAAACAACAAGATCAATCCGCCGCCGAGAACGTCGATCTGTCGGCGAGATTGAATACCTGCGCTACAGATCTCGCATCCGAGAAACAGAGGGTTGCGCAGTCCGAAGCGACGTTGCGAAAGATAACGCAGGAGAGAGATCAAGCCCATGCACGCAGCGCCAACCTCGAGCAAGACGTGAAGAGCAGAGATGACAGACTGCTCGAAGCAAACAAACTTCTCGCGGACGTGGCGGGAGCCCTCACGACGTACGAGAAGTCGGCGACCGAATGGAAGCAAGAGCGCGCACAGCTCGCCGAACAACTCGCCGTCTGCGCGGAAAGTCTACACGAACTCCAAGAAGCGAAGAAAGCAGGGATTGATGTGAAAGAACAGACCATGTCCGAACTCGAGTCAAAGCACACAGGATTGATCGCGCTGAACCGCGAGCTGACGGGCAAAATCTCTGCCGCGGAAGAGGACAAGAAGCGAACAGAAGCAGAACGCACAGTGATGATGAGAAAGATCGCGGATCTGCAGTTGGGACGCGATATGGTGGCCAAAGATCTGAAGGAACAAAAAGATCTGGAGGCAGACTTGCGAAAGCAATGGGCAGTAGAGAAAGCGCACCTCGAAACTGAGACGAAAGTGCTGACGAACGCCGTAGCCGAATTGCGAGCGTTACGGGAAGAAGAGGCGAAGAAAGCGAACGTGAAGATCGGAATCCTCGCGGAACTTATCAACCAGTTCAAGAACCATGTCGGGACATACTACGCGACCGTCGGCAAAGATGCTCCGAATTTGGACGGACAGGTTCCACTTCTCGACGAAACGAAAAGGATAATGAGGCTCATCATCCAAGAAAGGGTAACCGTCAAAGGCATGATGGTGGAACTCGAAAAAACGAAGGAGGAGTGTACTGATGCATTGCGAGTCTGTCGGACAGAGTTAGAGGCAAAAAGGAAGGAGAAACCCGCTGCGCATCCGCTCGCGCAAGACATTGAAGACGAAGTGAAACGCCTGAGAGCGGCGGACGAAAAGCAGAGAGAAGCGATAGGAGCACTGCGGCAGCAAGTAAAAACCGCCACTGGCTTGATACAGGCTTCGCGCGAAGAATCCACCAAACAGCTAGCAGAGTCCAAACAACGATTGCAAGAATTCATAGAGCGAGAGAAGAAACTGACGGAAGATGGGAAAGCTCTGGTCAGTAAAACGTACCAGACCGTAGCGGCGGCGCTGGAAAAAGCCGGGCAAGATCTCGTCGATGCAGCAGCATGGAAACAGTCGGCAGAAGAGACGGTACCACTTTTTGCCGAGCGGCTCGTTGGCCGAGTGAGAGAGCAGCTTGCAGTTATCGAGCAGCTGCGGCAGAAACAAGCGGAACTGGAAGGGAAATTTCACGAGATGGACCACAAACGCGTACAGAACGATGAAGCGTTGGATACCGCGTTACAGAAGCTGGATGCCATGGAAACTTTGAAGGGCGATCTCCTTGCGGCGAGGCTGGAGAAACAAAAGCTGCTCGCTGAAATCACGGACATGGGGGTAGCACTGGGAAAGCTCCATCAGTTCGCCGATGCCGAAGGCCGAGAGAACATCGGCAAAGTTATGGAGAGCGCGAGGCGCACGTTAACCGTTATGTCACCGATGGACATCGCGACTTCGGAAGCCGTCAGACGGCAAGACGAGATAATAAAAACGCTCGCGCCCGAGCAAGCGGAACTGCAAGAACTCACGAAACAGCTCGTGGAACGAGAGAAAACTCTGGATCAAGACGTGAAAGAAGCGCAAGAGATGCACGGCGCGGCCATTGAAGCCATGATGCAAACGGCTGCCGACGATGAGGATGTGAAGGCTACTCTCGGAGCGTTTTCCAACGGGCAGATGAGGCCTGCCGACATGGCACAGACGTTGGCTGACTATATGCAGAAATATGGGATCGCTCTCGCGTCCCAGATGGTCAAGGTGGCGGCAAGTCTGTCTGCACTGCAATCTTCCAGCGCCGTGTCAGCCGCTGCCAAGCAGAGCGAAGAGGAACTCAAAGAGATCGAGAATGGACTGTTGGATAGAATTGACGATGCGACCAGGGCGCGAGAGGCGTTGAAAGAGAAGCTGAAAGAGCGGAAAGAGTCCAAAGAGTTGCGAGACGAAACTCTCGAAGACGCAAAAACATCGTTAGCGGCTATCGCCGAAACGATGGGGAAGCAGAAGGCTTTGACAGAATACGCAGACATTAGTGCCAAACTTTTGAGTCTGCAGACGGCTTTTGCCGATGCGGAAACGAAAGAGGCGGCCTGTAAAAAAGATATCGCCGAAGCTGGTGATGACGTACGAAGCGCGCTCTCATCGTCCGAGACTTCATCTTTATCGTCACAGCTCGCCGTGGTGAGCGCGTCGGATCAAGTAGTACAAACTGTCGTCCAACTGGAAGGGAAAGAGGAGGAGAAAGAGGAGGCAGAAGCAGAAGAGGCGGCAGAGACATCGCGCGAAACGCTATCGCGAGTGGCTGAGGGCATCCCGGAGATGGAAAAAAGACTGCAATCTCTTGTCGCAACCTTGTCCGATCAGAAAGAACATATAGCTCGGCAGGAGCTGAAGGTTCAAACCGCGGAAGCTGCGAGCAGAAAAAGTATCGAAGAACTCAAGAGATACACACATCAAATCGAAGACCTGGAGATGAAACTGTCCACACTGAAAACAGGCGCGGAGAAAGAGATCGCGTCAACGAAAAAAGAGAAAGATGAAGCCAACGCAGCCAGAAGGATACTTTCTGCCGAAAAGGAAACGTTGCGCGATCAAGTCGCGAAACACGCGAAACAACAAACAGGGTTCGAGACGACGATATTGGATCAGTCCAGAAAGATAGGAGATTTGCAAATCAAACTAGATGAAGCGAAACGCAATCTCAACGAGGCTATCGCTGCGGCAAAAAGGGCGGAAGCGGTAGAAGTCAAGGAGAAAGGGGAGCTATCGGTATGCAACCGTCAACTGATCGCCTTAACAGCCAAAGCGGATGCCATCAAGAAAGATCACGAATCTGAGATCGTACGGTTGAACGAAAAGTACGAGACGACACATCAGACGGTCACCGAGAAGAGTCGGCAGATCGCCGGTCTTCAAGAAGAAAAGAAGACGTGCGAGGGCACAAAAGCGGGTCTCCAAGTGGAACTCGAGAGATGCGGAACGGAAAACGCAGCGCTCCGAGCAGAGCTTGAGAAGTGTCGATCTGAATCGGTGCAAGAGAAAGAGAAATACAACGCCGACCGTCAGTCGTATCTTGACAACACAGAGGTCCTTGCGAATTCGATTGGCGAAAAGGACGAAGAAATAGAAAGACTGAAGGCCGGGATAGATACATTGCAGGGAAGCATACAGGGGTCCTCAGATAAAATACAAGCTTTGGAAGCCGCGTTGCAGGAACAGTTTGCAGCTGAGGAGAAAGCCGAGGAGAAAGCTGAGGAGGCACCCGCAGCGCCTACACCTGCAGAACCGCCTGCACCTGCAGAACCGCCGGAACCGCCGGAACCCGCGGAACCACCCGTTGCGAAGAGAGTGGCGCCAGACGTGGCACGCCGCTTACAAACGTCCCTGAAGGGTGGACCCAGATTCGGTCTGCAACGGTTGCGACCCGAATCTGGACCTCCATCTCTCCAACGGTTATCGCAAAGACCGACGGATCTTCCATCAGTAACTCAGTTCCAGCGCAAGAAAGGGACGGGAGAAACCCTCGACGATAAGATCACTTTTTACACGAAGCTCGGAGCGAAAGATGCAGGCATACGTCGCAAACTTTCCGGAACCGGTTTCGATGATCTGATAGAAACGTACGAAGGGTATTCATCTGGGCTGTATCCTCTGGCAAAAAGAGCGCCACTGGCGATGAGGAAGATTGGCAAGAAGCAGAAGATGGAAATGCTGCGGTGATCGTCGAGAGCAGGGAGAATAGGGAGAACAGGGAGAACAGGGAGCCGAGGACCGAGAATCCGCATCACGCTTTTTTTTGCTGCGTCAGAAAGCCATGTCTGAGATCACGGAAGCGCAGAAGACAGTTGTCGACACACTTTTGAACAAGTGCATCGGAAAGGTGGACGATGAAAAGGTGCTTTCGCAGCCCACAGCGGCACTCGTCGCAGAAACGAAAGATTCGGTGGCAACACAATCGGATTGCACTGACGAGGTTATCGAGGGCATCGTCAACATTCTGCTCAAGAGAAAGCTCATCACTATCGCGCGTGGAGCGCCACATTCCGACATCAACAAGATTCAAGTCATCCTGCCAGGCCCGCCAATCACGAACCCTCTCGTGTCAAAAGCGGTCAGAGAAGCGAAAGCTAGAAGGGTTCCCGCCAAGTCGCTGTCCATCTTTTTCCGTCTCGCGCAGGAAGAATCCATCAAGGCGTTCGGCGGAACCGTCAAGACGACAGCCGTCAAGGGTAAAAAGCTGACAGTCCCGGCGGCGGTCCAGAAGAAGCCGGCGAGACCGATGGGCAAGCCCGCGGCAGCGGCGGCAGCGCCAATAAGCCTCAACGTTCACGACACCGACGGAAAGTGGGAGGTCAGACTGAAAGAGTACATCGCGAAGACGAAACCCATCTGTACATTCAAAGAAGCGACCGACGGTGTGGAATCCCGCATCGTCAAATCTTCGCTGTCGCAGGCCGAGAAAGACGTCCTCAGAGCCAATCTCGCTCGTCTTGTCAACGGAAGGGCCCAGAATATCGACCCTGCGAACGTCACAACGGCGGAAACGATCTTCCGTTTGATGTGGGATCGTGCCCAACATACGTCGACGGTTGATACTCTCATTTTCGAACAGCTGCAGGACTTGTCGACGGGCTTTTGCGCGCAAGGACGGACAACCCGTTTCGCGCAGATCCTGAACTCCCTTCTCGACGCCGAAGCCGAGAAGATCGCATCGGCAAAAAGCTCCGGTGTTTCGTCATCGATGGCGCCCAGCTCGTAAGAAGGCCGCCACCCGTCACCGTCTACCGCCCACGGCGCTGCGCAGCGCCGCTTGGGCTTTATTTTTTTGATGGCAAAGACTCGATGCAGAAGCCACAGCAATCACACTTCCACGTTCATATCGATGGCGGGCTCGGCGGGCAAAAGGTGCGGAACCCTTTGCTCCCGAAAGAGAAGACAGTGCAGGATATCATCAGTGAAGATCCGGACAAGATTGCCGAGTTGCTGATCGATTACGATCGTATCAGCGATAGCGACAAACCGAAACTCCGGCCGGGAGTGAGGGTCAGATATGCGATCATGGACAAGAAAAACGTTGAGGGGCACGCACTTTTCAGATTCGGTGGCAGGATTCTGTCGGTCGATCCGGAGAAGATGGTGCTGGCCGCAGGCACTGGCAAGACTTGGGAGGTTTACTTTTCCACCGTTCGCGCGATCTGGATCTATAACCGTGACAAGGCGGAAGCGAATAAGCGTCAAAAGTTGGTCTCGCCGGCTCGCCTTTTTACCGATAGCGCGTTGCAAGCGCTAAGCTACAACGAGAAAAAGGACTTGTGCAAACGTCTCACGACTCTGATCCGCATGGAGGAGAAATCCGTTTGGGGGCCGAAAACCGCCGCCGCGGTCCCGCCTCCAGCTCCGAGCAAGCATCGAAAAGACACTGCCGATCCGGACGATGATTGAGCGGCGGTAAGCCGGGAGGCAACGCGGCAACGCGGCAACGCGGCAACGCGGCAGGGTCTGCAAAAATTTAATGATCGAGTGTCACCGGTAAAAAGTGGCCCCGGCGATGCAGGAGACTCGAGAGTGCATAGCTTGCAGAAAGCAGCAACCGTACCCGCAAACGTTCCTGAGACGGCGCAGCAAATTGGATGGCGCCCCCGTAAATGAGTACAAAGTGTGCAACATTTGCTCCGAGCGCCAACGCAAGAATCGGAAGGACGTTAGTTCTGCCGCTCACTGGTGCAAGATGAAGCGAAGAAGAATGACTTTCATCGAGCCGAGCGAACCGCCCGCCAGTATGGGTCGGTACGGCACCCCACTTTTGATCATGGCAGCGCTGCAAAAGTTCCGGTGCCCGATCTGCCGCGATTACATACCATGCAACGGCATCTATCCCCAGACGTTCGACGATGAATGCCCAGAAAAGGAAATTCCGGTCTGCCGCATATGCCTCAAACTCCGCGCTGAACTGACTGTTCGAGAGAAAGCTTGCCTCCGAGATCTGCACAAAGGTTGGACTGCCGTGATGGGCCCCGCCACCGATTTCTTCGACTACATTTCGTACAACATCCTGCCGTGCGGGATCACGTCCCCTGACGGGCAGTGATCGCGCTTCGACGATGACGACGACGACGACTCTTTTTTTTGCTGACCGGTCGCCGTCGGCAGGGGCAGCAGGCCCGCAAAATTTAACGGCTCGCGGTCTCCGTACGAAAAGAGGTTTCGCTAATCATCATGAATCCAATCCCGTATAGAGCTCGGCACGTGTGGGGCCCGTATCACATCCACTTGAACAATGGAACCATCGTTCGCACACTGTATATTTCAAACAAACACGCTACGTGGCGCGAGGGTAAGGTTCGCACACTGCACTGTTTCGCCGAATGGATGATGGCCGCAACCGGACGGCGTGTCTGCCTGATTTCTATCAGCACGTTGGCGACGGCGTGGTCTGCTGAAAGCCGACTCTCTCCAGCCGTACTCCGCGCGTGCTGGGAATTTCGGAGCGCATATCCCCTTATCAACATGGCGGAGGGCGCCAGGCCACTGTGCGCAGATGCATACGCGAGCGGCAGTTCCAGCGGATGGACGACGCGCATTATTGTGTCGCAGAATTGCCTGTCGTGCGTATCGGCGGTAGGCAGAAATCCGTTCATCGACGTGTCTGCCAACGGCGCCACGTGCACATATCCGATAGAGTGCCACGGCGCCACCATGTTCCAAACGAAATCGCAAGCGATCGGTAATCGCGTTATGGTTGTGTGCATAGTGCCCAACGCCACGCGAGTGCTCGTTTTCAAAGACTATTTCCTCGAGCACGACATAATCATCCCAGCCGAATACGCCGGTGCCGTGTGGCAAGGCACATCTATCGGACTCGTGAAAAGGTGCGGTTACAGCGACTATGCGATCACGAATGCCGTAGACGTGGGAGAGCTCGATCTGGTTGAAACGAAGATTGTTCCGTACAGCGCCCGCCCGCGAGTGTCTGCAAAAATTTAACGCTGGAAGGCCCTCCGGTAAAAAGGCGACCAGCGATGGAAGATCTCCGAGAGTGCAACTTCTGCAGAAAGTTACGGTCGTACCCCAGCATGTTTGTACGTGGAATGGACGTCGAGGCGAAAGAGTACAAGACCTGCAACGTTTGCTCCGAGAAACTGTGTTTGCGTTACCGAAAGAGGAAGATGGCCAGCGAGACAGATAGCGCCGCGGAGAGAAATCTCACGTTCGCCACGAATATCGGGCCTCCGGCCAAGACGGGCAGGTGCAGCACTCAGCTTTTGATCATGGCGGCGCTGCAACAGTTTCGGTGCCCGATCTGTCGGTTGTACATATCGTACTATTGCGTCTGCGGCCAATCTTTCGACGCCGAGCAACCACAGAAGAAGATTCCGGTGTGCGATAACTGCCTCGTACATTGCGACGATCTGACCGCTCAAGAGCGGCTCTGCTTGCGGGAACTGTTCAGAGTCTGGTCAGAAGTCTTCTCCGTCGGATCAATTACTATCTTCGACGAGATCACTGCTCAAATCCCTGCGAGGATAGAACCTCCAACGGTTGCGCGGTGATCCCGCTGAGACCACTTTTTACCTGGCACGGGCGATTTCAACGACGATTCTTTTTTTGTTGACGCAGCCTCACGTGGTGAAAAATGGCCCGTCTGGCCGAGGGAGTCCGGACCGAGTTTTAGCGAGTTTGCGAAAGGCCCGAGCCCTGGTCTAATTTTTCCCACTGAAAAGTAAACGTACATACTTTTTTACGGTGACGTCCGACGCAAAAAAAAGATCGCTCCGAAGAACAAGATTGAGTTGGGTAACCAAAAAATGTCTACGCTCGGGCTGTCAATCGCTATCGTCTTTTTCTGGTGAGGCCTTGTCTTTTTGCGCAGATATCCTCCGCTGAATACTCTTGAGAATCTCCTGTTGCATGCGGGTTTCTTTCTTTCTTTCCTCCTCGTCTTCTTTCTCTCTAGCCACGAGCTTGACTATCCTCGCGAACTTTTCTCGCTGGAGTTTGTATTGCTCCGTCTCTTTTTGCCCATCGTCGTACTGACCTTTTTTGCACCGAAGATGCGTCAGGTGCATACAATCGAAAACGGATACCCCTTCTGGCGGTATATAACTGAGTTCGCTCTTGTCGAAAGGATCTTCGCGTTCAGTCATTTCTCCGCAAACATCGCACAACGTCTCTTCCATGAAATCTCTCATCAATCTCGGCGTCAACCCGGTCAGTTTGAAAAACAATCTCGCAGCCATGTCCGACTCCGGAGTCCATCGTTTCCGCAACACCCTTCTCGCTTCGTCTTCCGAATCCGCCGCGTCAGGACTCTTCTGTTTCCCTGCGTCGCGTCGTTCCTTCCGTTCAACGGAGCATTCGTTACACGTATTGCACAGTTTGTCGGTTCCCTTTCGCACGAAATGACTACTCTTCTTCGTCTTTCTGCAAGTAGAACAGTGCCGCTCTTTCGAGGAATCCATCTTTTGGCTCCCGCACGCTTAACACTTAAGTCACCGTCCAAAAAAGATACGCGTATATACGTTTACTTTTCAGTGGGGAAAATTAGACCAGGGGGCCGGCTCTTTGCAATTTCTATCGGCGTTCGGGTTGTTCTTCGAAACAACCACAAACTATTTGACGGTGCCTGTCTCTGGTAAAATTTAACGGCAACAGGCTCGCCGGTAAAAAGCGCACCAGCGATGGAAGACTACAGAGAGTGTGACGCTTGCAAAGAACTGCAACTGTACCCGGACATGTTCATGCGCTGCATGGGGAAGTCGAAGGGACCGCCGAAAGAACGGAAGACTTGCAACGCGTGCGCCGTCAAGCATAGGATCTACTGGCGCAAACGGAAGGCCGCAAGAGATCTCGCCGTGATGGAAAAGCAAATGGGCAGACCGTTCCGGCCAAACGAGGTTCCTCCGAGGATCGGAGGGTTCGACACACCGCTTTTGATCATGGCGGCAATGCAGAAGTTCCGCTGTCCGAACTGCCTTATGTGCATGCCCCTATCGAGTTTGAAAGGGCAGGTGATCGACGCCACGAGTCCGGAAAAAGTGATCGCAGTCTGCCAGAAATGCCTCACACCCTGCGAAAAACTGACGGATCAGGAGCGAGTTTGCTTCCGTAACTTACATATCGGGTTCTCTGCCATGATGGACACCGCAGACAACTTCTTCGGACAGATCGCCGCCATCCTGACTTCGCAGCCCACATCGGCTACCCCGGTCGAATGAGCCAAATTCCAGGTCGCCTGTACCTTTTGCGGAGAAAGTGGGCGGAGAAAAAGGACAGAGGGAACCCATGAGTAACAGAGGCGCAGTCCGTGCATCAAGAGTAGCCATCGATTCATTTTTTTGTTGACCCAGAATCGTACTCATCGAGGGGTCGGTTTGGCCGATTGGGTACTGACGGAGAAATTTGACCCCAAAAATCGGTTTTCCGCGCGGAGACTATTCTGTCCAACTCTACTTCCGGGTACCGTTCCGGAGTGCAGCTGTGCGGGAGCTGTCCGCCTTTTTACCGGAGAGGTGCCACCGCAGCAAAAAAATAGGGGTCGTTCTTGCCCGTTCGACGGGCTCAGTGGGTCTTTCAGTGGGTCTTTCAATCGTTCATATGGTACGGCAACCCGGTCTGTTCTTGCACAATGCACATGTTCACGCAAGAGGCCGTCATCAGCTGAGACGTTAGCTTCGTAACGTACGGTATTTCAATCCGATGGATCGTCGAGTTCTCGCAATACTTGCACATGAAAAGCGACTTCTGAGGGTTCACCACCGTCCACGACATCGACCCGCACTTTTCGCAGAAGTACGCCGTGTATTTGTCAGAGCCAACCATCGAAAGTTCGTTCAGGATGCGCGCCCCGCCGGCGGCGATCAGTGCGTCACGTTCCATTTCTCCGAGTCTGAGTCCTCCTTCGTTCCCACGGCCAGCAGTCGGTTGCCGCATCACCGCTGTAATCGGTCCGCCCTCCGCCCTTTTGTGCATCTTATCCAGCACGATCTGCGGCAGTCGCTGGTAAAAACACGGCCCGCGGAAGATCCGACTCTTGATCTTTCTGCCGGTGTACGGATTGTACAGGTAAGTCATCAACTCTTGAAAGCCCTCATCCTTGAGGCGTTTATACATCGTCGCCTCGATATCTATGTCGTCGTTCGAGTTCGGAGTCTCAATGAAATTGATGCCCGTCTTCTCGGCGATCGCCGACTCGTAAATCTCTTTCGGCTGAGACACGATCATTCTGCTGGGGTACGCATGCGAGTTGAGAAGGATATCCGGAACCATCCCGTCCTCGGCAAAAGGCATGTTCTCTATATTCATGAGCTCGCCACAGACACCTTTTTGCGCGTGCCGCGGCGAAAACTTGTCGCCGACACCGACTTTCCGATCCTCAGAGATCCGAACTTTCAGCGGAGATCCCGTCGACCGAAACTTTTTGGCCACAGCCATCGATGCATCGACGATACTATCAGTCGGTTCGCGGTGCTCAATGCTATGATCGATATACTTCATGGAGCCTCTGCTGTCATCGACTCCGAATTTGCTGATAATCACCTTGCCGTTCGTCATCTTTGCCCCACGATTGGGGACACCACTGTTCGCGTTGATCTCTGAAAAGCGGGGCGTCTGAGTCTCTGCGATCGCCTTGCCGGCATACGCGAAGAACTCGTCAGCACTATCGTCGGCCGTATCTTTGTACAGTCGATGGAAGATGGATGCGAGCATGCCCCGTTCTGTTGCCGAACGGGAAATGATGACCGCGTCCTCCTTGTTGAACCCGTCCATGCACATAAAAGCGATCGTTACCATCTGCCCGTTCGGCCGCTCCGAATAGCCGGTCAGGTGCGAAACGCGACTCAGAACACACGGCGACTGAACGTAGTATGCAGAGTAAATGTTGTAGTCGAAACTTTCGTGGACACCGTCGCATGGTACTCCGTGCGTATACTTGACGTACTGGCAGCTGAAAACGTTTCGCGGCGCCTGAGTCGATCCCGGAAAAGGCACTGTGTGCATCAAGATTCCGAGCATCGCGCTCGGGTGGACCAAACAATGGGTGTACGAGATCGGGTCTGTCGACTTGATCACGTCGAGGATCGAATAGGCTGTCTTGCAATTCAGCCCTTCGTCGATCGAAATGTACTCCAGGATGGCCCGTTTGAACAGCTCGGCCCAGGAGATCTTTTTACGGACGATCATATCCATGATCTCGCCGGTCAGCCGCGGCTTGTTTCCGGGGTCAACTATCACCAGCGGGATCACCAGCCGGGAGTCGTAAGTGCAAACGTGCAGGTTGTCATTCGCATTATCGTCGTACACCGTAACGGTCGGTTGGGAAAAAGCGTGGTTGCGCCGATGTTCGATTATCGCTTTTCTGAGCCGAGTTGCGTCGCTGGTGAACCCTCGCAGAATGTGGTTTACGTAGACTCTCGTCATTCCGACAACCAGAGCGGGAACGGAATCCTTCACCGACAGGACGAGCCCCGCCGGCGGCGCTGCAAATTCCGGCAACGCCGTTATCTCAGAAGCCTTGAACGATAGAGTCGTCTCGCAGAGGATTGTGTGCCTTTTTATCAACCCGGTATCCTTCCCATCAGGCGTATCGACAGGATCAACGTACTGTCGCAGAGTCTGATGATACAGATGCTTGCCAAAAGCCCTGTGAGCTGCGCTCGCATTCTTCGTCGCCACTTTCATCATGTGGAGAAACCCGCGCGGAGCGCTATAGTTGCTGGGATCGAACCGCTGTGTGACCGCTTTTTGCGCGTACTGCGACTTCTTCAGAGTCCAGTCACCGGTAGAAATGCAACTCTGGAAAGCCTTCCCGACGAAATCGGGTTTGATCAGCTCTTTCAGCGGCCGTGACGCCAGAAAACTGGACACGGAAGAGCTGGCATTGATCTTTTTAGCGGCAGTCGCTTGGACTTTCTCGAACAGAGTGTCCAAAACTTCGAACATCAAGTCCTCGCACAGTCGCCCGGCGAACTTGACAGTCTTCACCCGGAACGAATCTCTATCGTCGGTACCGATGTACCCTTTCAGCGCCAACAGTAGTCTATTGATCGCATATCCGAGCGCGTAAGCCTTTTCTTTTGCTGTCACGCACTGCGGGAACAAGTACTCCCGTAAAAAGATCTTCATGTCGGTGATCTTCTCCTGATCGGAGATCCCCTCCGGCCGACGGCCAGACTGGAAGACTTGATCGTAAATGAATATCAGAGCCTCGTTCTTCGTTCTGATCGAGTGCATCGTGCCGTACTTGTCCGAAACGTCCACAGCGCTGGTCAGACTTTTGAAAATGATACCCGACACCGCGTTGCGGATCTTCGTCTCGACGATGTAGCACAGAATGTAGTCAATGATATCCTTGTCCGTCAGAACGCCGATAGCTCGAAAGATGATCGGGAACGGGATGTCCTTTTTGTTGAAAGCCTTCTTCACGTTGACGTTGATAACGCCATCCTTTCCGTGCGATATCTCGATCCGGGTGTCGATCATAAAGTCGCCTTCTCGGCGGCACCAGATTTCTGACTGCAGCCTTTTCGTCTTCGTGTGGTTGTAGACGAAAACTCCGTTGGAAATATGGTCTTCCTGCGCGACGATGATCTTTCGCATCCCCATCACCACGACGTAACCGCCACATTCCGTCCGATCTTCGCCGAGACGGATCAGCATCTGTGGCGTCGCGTTGTGTAGCAGGCATTCTTTGCTCATCAGCATGATCGGTAAAAGGCCGAGATCAATGTTCGTTTCGTCCATCGTCTGGTGGGTTTTTACGTCCCCGTCGACTTGGATCGCTCGGAAGACGCAGTGCGCATCGACAAAAAGGTTCTTCCCGTAGGTGTCATCTTCGTTGATCGCCCGACGAGGAGTAAATGGCACTTTCACTGACTGAACCGCCGAAAGGTCTTTACGGTAGTCGACTGGCACGGCCATTGCGGTCGCGCTGACAAGCGGAGAACGCAGGCGGGGATTCAAAAGTGATAGCTCGAACTCGAACCTTTTGTAAACCGACGTGTACTTCTCTGCTGGCGCAACCACAAACTTGTAGGGGTTGAACTTCTGCGAGGCAAAGATGTGCGGCAAGTCGTCCAGGAACCGGTTGAAACTGTTCAAGTGGTTCTGGGCCAATATGGATTGCACGCCTCCGTCCCGATTGTAGTAGATATCGTAGATTGCTTCTGTCTGCATGGATTCGGCCATCTTTCTTTCTGTACAGTTCAAGTGTAAATTTTATGTGACAGTACGCTGCGCGGCCCGCGGCCGTCCTGGCGCTGCGCGGCTGTTCTGGCGCTGCGCGCGGCTGTTCTGGCGCTGCGCGCGGCCGTTCTGGCGCTGCGCGCGGCTGTTCTGGCGCTGCGCGCGGCTTTTCAACGGGATCATCGCCCCAGGGTGCAAAGTTCGTAGGTTCCGGTCGATGAGAGGGCACGACTGTCCGTCGGACAGACTGTTGTTCAGTTGCAAAAAGGCAAGACGTCAGCGCTGAGCTGTCCAAAAGTTGGGGGGACCGGAGATTACGGCTCTTGCGAACTGGGACGGTGATTCGGTCGCGCAAACCCCACGCGCAGCGTGGGACTCTTGCGAACTGGGACCAGAAACTCGGTCGCGCAGCAGCACGACGGGAGCACTTTTTACCGGACAGGCTCGGCCGCTCAACGGCAAAAAGGCTCTCTGATCCTTGTTATCGATGTGTTGAGTTTTGAGCCGGTTAACCCTTCTAGTCAATTTTTGTAGCTGAGAGAAAACGTTGCCCTCGCGAAAATTCGTCGGTTTCTACCCTTGGGCTCCGTCAGTCGAAGAGAGAAATCGTTCGGAGGACCGGAGAGAGAAAGGCTATCAAACTTCTATCGCCGCCACGGCGCCGCCGGGCATCCGAACAATAGTCTGAAAGTCGGAACGACGTGTGGGTGCCGCAGAACAACCATTTCAACCCCCGTCTGGATCCCGCCACGAGGAAATACGCACTGAGTCAGCAAAAAAAAGAAGGTCTTGGTGGTCTGTCTAGCAGGCTTTCTTGCGCAAGCGCGCGAGTTTCTTTCGATGTAAATGGTTCTTGATTCTAGCCGCTGATCGTTTCTTCGGCTCGTACCTTTTCGCTTCCTCCCTCATATGTTCCTGCGCGGCGAAAACTCGCTCAATCTTCTCGTCCGACCAACCTTCCGATTTGCAGCATTGTACGAAACTGTCCTTCCGTTCCTGATAGGATTCCATTGGCTAGGGTTTGCCGACAGCCTGTGACAACTTTAAATTTTACTCCGATTCTCCTTCCGCCTCCTTGTACGCCGGACGAAATAACCCGCAGCATCCTCGCGGCGGCGACTCGGCAAAAGCGATCTCGCCGATCCGTTTCCCGCCCATGAGAATCGTGACATGATCTTGCGAGTCCTGGTCCAGATAGAAGCTGCTGTCTGTTCCTACTGCGTAAAAAGTCGCCCGCCGATCCCCGATGACATATCCGAGAACTCCTGCGTACTCGCCGAACTTTCCATAGCTACCAGTCATGAACAGGGCGCCGTCCCGGCATTTCGCCGGCACACTCGTGGAGATCCGATATCCATTCAGACCGTACTGTTTATCGTCTATTCGTACGACACTGAATGGCGGGATCCTCGAGCAGTACGCGTATATCTTGCATTCGTCAGTATTGTATCCAATCATTTCCGGCTGCTCGCCGACGTACTCATCCATGATGACGGGCACTACAGCAACTTCGATCTCGAAATGTAGCGACGGGCGGTCCATCTTTTTACCAGTCAACCGTTACGGAGTAAATCTTGAGAGAGCTCGCGGCAGCAAAAAAATGATGGTTCGATATCCAGCAATTCGTGCCGATGCTCAGTCGTACCTTGCAACGTACATTTGGTACTCGTTTGGTGCGAACAAGAGCAAGAGTCTGTCGCCGTTGACCGCTGTTATATACGCGCCGTCAGTGTCTCCGTCGAAAGAGATTGGCGCCCACGTCCCGTCGGGATTCCAATCGTCTTCTGAAATCCATTCTCTCGTCAGGGAGTTGATGAAGAACTTTCCATTTCGAACGATGCATCCATCGTTCGTGGTCCGAGGTTTACTGTCTTTCAGACGCGGCTTTTCGGATCCCGGAGGTTCGATCGTGATGCGGTCTGCCATCTTTTCAGTGTGCGGGTTGTAGCGAATATATCCATCGTCGTTCTGTAAAGGAATCTCGTCCATGTTGAAGTTGTCACTCATCGCTTCAAGAGCGAACTTGCGCGAGATCGTCAACAAATGATCGTAGAGATAGCCGCCTGTATTGGTAGGGCCGCCCCATTCAATCACAGGTAGAAGTGGATCCAGATAGTAGTTAACGCCGTCGTATTTCTGCATCTGCCGCATTTCGTACGATTCATCGCTTTCGACGATACTTTCGAAGAGCTGGTGCTCTGCCATATCGGACGGTAGCACGCACGGGTTCCTTTTTGCCAATCTACCGACGCGCGCCTGGGTCACCGGATCGATGGACGTTCGAAAGTATGTCGGGAATGAGTATTCACTGATCATGCCGCATAGTTCCAAAGGGCATGCAAGCCACGAATCTGCAACTGTACGGGATACTGCGAGTCGATCTGTCATAGCTTTGCTTCCTTCGGTGGGGCGAGTTCAATTTTTGATGACCGCGAACCGACGCGGCAAAAAAATAAGCTCCGCGTCGCACTCTGTCCGGTAAAAAGCTGTCAGTCGTTCCATCTAGTCGTCCCCGAAATCGGGGTACTTCTGCTCGATTTTCTTTTTGATGTTCTTCGTCGTCATGTTCGTAACGTGGCAAGCCTTTGCGATAAATCCGTAGTCGCACTCGTCGCCGTACAGAATCGCCAGAATCGCGCTGACAAGACTTTTCGTACTGTGTCTCTCCAAATCTGGATCGTCCGACAGTTTCTCCAGCATGGTCATCGCCCGCGCAGCGATGTCTTTCGGGATATCCGACACCTTGCAAATCTCCAGCAATGTGTGGCACGGCTGGATATCCACGTCGGCGATCTTCAGACCCTTCTCGCGGGCTTTCGATCGCACCTCCTCGAAGCGCTTGTCGAACTGCTGGAGCTTGACGTTGAACCTTTTTGCCAGTGTACTTTTGAACAGGAGATCTCCGTCCTCGCTCGCGCACGCATGGAAAACGCATGCCGCCAAGACCGCCCTTTTTGGCGCAGCTCTGTGATTGAGCGGCTGCAGGCTCATGTAGATACGGATAGCCTCCTTGATATTTGCCGGCGAGACGTAATCTCCGCAAGACGCTTTTACGAACTCGTAGTCCTTCTTCATTGATCTTTCGACGTTTACCTCGTCAGACATGTCAGCCCCTTTGCTCTCGTCCTTCGGTAAGCTCTTCGCGAATTCGGAATACGCGTAAACGGATGTTGTGTAGTCCTTTCGTTTCTGCGTAGCGTCGAGCGAAACGCCATGGCAAGTGGCGCAGTTCCTGCATATCATAATGTCGTGAGCATTTACCACTAAGTCCGGGCAAGCGCAGCAAACGATCTCTTCTGACATGGTTCTATCTAGGGTGATGGTTACTTTTAAGTCAAAACTACGGTCAGTCAATTTTATGTTATGGGTCGAATCAACCGTTGAATCGTCCGAAACCCACCCCTCGGAGGAAGGCCTGACCCATATTCGGTTGCGGTGCGGGCGAGTAAAATTGAATAAGAAGGAAGTCGATCTAAGTAAATCAAGGTTAACCGCAAAGTTCAAGAATCCCTACAATGTCTTCCAAACGCGCTGCTAAATCTACGAAACGTGAAGAGAAGGAGGTTGACGAATCATCGGATGCTGAAGCAAAGGAAACGTCTTCTGACGATGCACACAACTATAAGTCTAGCAACGAAACCACCGCTGAACTGATCAACGACAAAGCTTTCCAGCAAATGGTCTACGATGTTACTTATTCTGCCGTGCAACGATTCTTCACCTCACTCAACACAGCTAGCAAGCGTCGCAAGACACTCGACGGGAAGCCGGTAAAAGCCAAAGCGAAGAGCGCATACATGTTGTTCCGCGAGGAGCAGCTGCGATCGCTCAAGCGCATCAAGAGTGGAACGAATCCTACTATTGAAGGCCTCACGGCAGAAGAGGAAGAAGCCATCAAGAACAAGGATTTGGCCCTCAACATCAACGCAATCATCTCCGCAAGGTGGAAAGCCACCAAGGAGGATAAGGCCGCCTTCGCCAAGTTCGAGGCCCGTGCGAAAGGCAAGATCTCATCGAAGAAGAAATCCAAGAAGTCGCAAGATTCCTCGGATGACGACTCCGACGAAGAAGTCAAGAAACCGTCCCGTAAAAAGGCAGTTTCCGACTCCGAAGATGAAGCCGAGACGACCGCAAAGAAGGTCGCGAAGAAGGCTATCGAATCGTCTGACGACGAGGAACCCAAGGTGAAGCCAAAGCCAAAGAAGGCCACCAAGAAGGTCGAATCTGATTCCGAGGAGGAAGTCAAGAAAGCTCCAAAGAAGAAGAAAGTAGACGACGACGAGGAGCCAAAGAAAGAGAAGAAGGAAAAGAAAGAGAAGGTAGCAGAAGAGGAAGAGCCAAAGAAAGAGAAGAAGGAAAAGAAAGAGAAGGTCGAAGAGGAAGAGCCAAAGAAAGAAAAGAAGGAAAAGAAAGAGAAGGTCGAAGAGGAAGAGCCAAAGAAGGAGAAGAAAGAGAAAAAGGAAGACGAGGAGCCAAAGAAAGAGAAGAAGGAGAAGTCTGAGAAGAAGGAAGAGGACGAGGAACCGAAAAAGGAGAAGAAAGAGAAGAAAGAGAAGTCTGAAAAGTCTGAGGAGACGAAGCCCTCAACCGACGAGAACGTCGCGAACTTCCTTGCAGCAAAAGGAATCCATCTCGATCCTTGAAAGAAGTACCCAACGATAGGGTAGAACCATACATATTTTTTTTGCTGCCATGATCCCGCTACGGTCAACTCCCGATCTGACTCGGCAAAAAGCGGACCCACGCTCCGAAGAACGGGGGTTGGAGGGTTGGAGGGTTGGAGGGTGTGGGCACGGGTACGGGCGGGGCGCGATTACATGAGCGCCATCGCGCTGATACTCGCGGCGGTGTGCTCCGGAACCTCGTGCGAGCTGTGGCGCTTCTTCGTGTGCGTCCTTCGCTTGGTCTTGGTCTTGGACTTGGATTTCGTCTTGGATTTGTGTTTCGTGTGCGACTTGGTCTTCGTGTGCGAGCGTCGCTTTTTGCCGCCAACGAGAGCTAGCTTTTTGGACTTCGTTCTGCGACTCTTGCTCTTGCTCTTCTTCTTGGTTTTCGACTTGGATTTGGCTTTCGTCTTCGCCTTCGCCTTCTTGCGGCGCTTTTTGCCGCCATCGACAGAACCTGCACCATCGGCATCACCTGCGCCTTTCGCCTTGTGTCTGCGTTTGCGGTGCTTCTTTTTCTTGCCATCTTCATCCTTCGACTTCTTGTGCTTTCGATGCTTTGTCTTTTTGCTCTTCGACTTCTTGCTCTTCGACTTCTTGTGCTTGTGTCTGCGCTTTTTGCCGCCATCAACTGAACCCGCGCCGTCGGCATCGCCCGCACCCTCTGTCGTGTAACTATCGATGGCCGGCGCCGTCCGGTGTTTGTGACGACTGCCGTGCCCGGAACCAGAAGTTCCATCATCTTTTCCGATCGTGCCGATGTACTTCGCCTTCCGTTTGCGCTTGATGCTGCCGACTACCTTGCCGGCTTTCTTGATTACGCGTGCGGTCTTGAGATTCTCGACCCAAACCTTGTACTTCTTTGCAGATCCGACTTTCAGATGCACGATCTTGCCGTCATCTTTACGGATGATCTTCTGAAGTACAATCGTAATTTCGCCCTTGGATTTTGACTTCCGATGATACGAGATCGCCGCCGAGGATCCGGAAGACGCGAAAACGACCGCCTGCCTCGCCGGAGCCTCTTCGCTGACGATGATGTAAATTGAAGTATCCTTTACGGATTTGCCTTTTGCTCTACCGGGCATTGGATCTTTTATATTTCTGCTGCAAAAAAAACGGTTCCTGACCATGTCAGTGACGGCAGAAATACTAAGCAAAGTACGGAAGAAAATGGCAGGATCGGTCTTTTACAAGAAGATCAACATTGGAAGAACCAGGTTGAAAAAGACGGGCGGCCACGCAGTGATCGTTCTGAGTCCGAGAGTGTCGGATACTCCAGAACTCAGCATCTTCAACACCATCGCTTTGGAAAAAGAGTACGGGCAGGGGTCGGATCAGAAGAACGTCGTGGCGTTTGTTCGCGAGAAATGGGACGGGTTGGAAGCGGAAGGCGACTCGTTCGTGCTCAAAAATGTCACCCAACCTTTCCAAGACAGGGTCTCCGCGTTGCCGAAAGTGATCGCAGAGGTTCTTCTGAGCGCGTCACACGCGCACAAGAATGATCCATACCTACGTTTGATCGAAAACCGCGATTTGAGTCGCGAGTACGCATCGCTCGCTGACGTTTGGAATGACTATTATCTGAGCAAAGCGGAAGCCGCGTTCAAAGTCGAAGGCAAAGATGACGTCAAACATTTGATCCCGATGTACGCCGCCCCGTTGGTGCAGACACAAATCGCACAATCGTTATACGCGGCTCCATCTCGGTACGCCCGCGTCATCGAGCGATTCTTACTTTACAAAAGCCCCTACATCTTCATCACGGCTCCAACCGCCGGAGGCAAAAGTACCAACGTCCCAGTGATCGCATACTTCCATCTTTTGTGCAAGAAGAACTTCGATATCTTCGATCACTTTTCCAATCCACGATCGAAGAAGTTCAAGGAAGCGTACGAATACCTTGCGGCCGCCGCTCACGAAAATCGTCGCAATTCTCTTGTCTGCGTCATCACGCCTCGCAGAATCAGCACGGAGCAATCCGTGAGCAACATCATCGAAACATATCCTGGGATCTTCACGCTTGGCAAGAATATAGGATACGTAACTGGCGCGAAAGATATCAACACCCCGATAGCGTGGGAGGAAGACAAGTCGTCCGCCGATGGAGTGAAAAGGCTCAAGAACAAGTCTGGAATTATGTTCGTGACCCCCGGTATCTTTTTAGCGTGGATCCGCACAGCGCGCGATCGCCAACGAGTCGTGCGGCAGGAAAACGTCGGTCAGCCAAAATCCGTCATCGCGAGGAAAGTGCTGAACAAACGGCTACCTTTTGACGTAATCATCTTCGATGAGGCGCACGAAGTCAGCAATGAGTACGAGCTGATCTATTACTACATCACGGATGCGCACTTGCGAGTCCCATCCACGATGGGGTTGCGCATCAAGAACTGTATAGAACTACAAGCGATGGAGAAAAGGAACGTGATGCCCGAGCACATATATGGCGACGCCATCATCGCACCCGAAACGTACAGCGATATCGATCTGTACATTCGTCGCAAGGAGCTGGCGGCAGACGAAACCGAGTTTTCCATCGACACGGCATCTATAAGGTCGACGGTGAAATCGAAATTCGGCAGCTACCTTTCTATCGGTGAGCGATCTCAACTGATCAACGCCTCGTCGTTGATGTTCCTGAGCGCAGATTTCGATACGTCCCGCATAGCGTCGTATATGCCGCGTTTATGGTGTTTCCCGGTGGCGCCGACCGAAATTCCAGACTACGTTGTCGATGGGGTAAAAAGCGTCCAGACGAGATGGACGCATCCGCGTATTCACTATTGGATGATGCACTTTCAACAATCTTTGGACGACGTGGAACTGATAACGGAAAGCGAAGCTCGCAGCAGGTTGGAACTTCGGAACTCGTTCAAGCTCATGGAGACAAATCCGAACAGGCTTTTTGCCATCTACGAATCGCTAACTGCGAAGCAAGTGAAGGACAAATTTACGCTGGACGCGTATTCATATCTCAACGCGTATTCCGCGAGCATGATAGCTTACGGAGTGATCCTTTTCGATGCCAACGCCACCAAATATATCAACGACATCAGCTCTGATACGGTACGTCGACGGATATCCAGAATGATCCCGCAGACGTACGAACGAGATATCGTGACAGAAGCCAACAATAATCTGAGAACGCAGATCCTGCTGCTGGCAGAACTGACGATTCCGATGCGCGCAGATTTCGTCGTGTCGTATCCGCCGAATCTCGAAGGCACGAAAGAAGAGTATGACGAGTTCGTCTTTTACTCCCTACTGGCTGTTCGGCTCCAATCGAAAGCCCGCCTCCAATCCATGCCAGTCGCATTGCACGCAGTCTGCCAAGTAGCAGATGACGTGCGCAAAAAGTATCTCAATCCAAACAAACCTCTGTTGCATCAGCACGAGTTTCTGCGGAATTGGAACCTGATCGGCAAGTATTGCCGAGAGGCAGAGAAAGAAAGCAAACGCAGATCAACAGTCAAGGATGATGAAGCCGTTAAGCGTGAGATAGGTGATGAAGTTAGAAGGATAGCGGCGTTGGCTGCTTTCGCGAGAGAGACGGCAGTAGAAGCAGATTTCGCGCGGCAAGCGAAAAATCCGGACACCGGGAAATCGGACGAAGCTGTCATGCTGGGACTTATCCAGAAAGGGAACCCTCTGCACGACGATAGCGACGTCAAGATGTGGGACGCGGAAAGTCGCACAGAAGGAGCGTCTGCAGACATGGAGGAGGAGGAGGAAAAGGAGGAGACCGCCGTTCAAGAAGTAGATCAGCACACCACTTTGGATAGGCACTTTCCAACGGCATCAGCAGAAGCCGTCGCGCCAGCGAAAAAGGATACAGTTAGAATGTCGACATGCTGGAAGAAACTCCTGGTTCCGTTCAACAATTACGTTATGCAGAGCAACTTCGTTCTGTCAAAGAAAGACATCTATATCGCGATCGATGTATCGAAAGACGTCTTCGACAAGAAGGAAGAGGCGAGTATGAAAGCTTCGGCGACGAAAGTTGTGTACTACGAGAACCCCGTGAAGCCCAGTCACCTCGAGAACATAGCCGACAAGATCTTCGAGCTGCATTTCAACAATACGAAGGACTATGATGGCGACAGCCTGTTCAGAGACATAATGGTCTTTTTGCCGGGCGCCGGTGAGATCGCGAAAGTGCACGAGAAATTCGCCGCTCGAGTTTTGGCAGAGAAGACTGCTGAGGAGGTTGCGGCGAACTTTCCGATCGTGATGGACGTGACGTCAGAGTCGTTCCAAAAAGACCCCGAGATCGGCAAACAACTCAGGGCGCATCCATCAGTGACATCAACATATTCGGAGTTCATCGCGCCGTTCAAGAAGGATTGTGTTCTGCAAAGCGAAATCGGTGAGTACTCCAGTACGATCTTTCATCGGAGAATCCTGCTGTGCACCAATGTTCTGGAGACTAGTTTCACGACGCCCGTCCAATACGTGCTCGATAGTGGGATCTCGAAAGGGAACTTTTACAACCCACTCATCGATGCCGAAGTGATCATGCCGCATATCATCACCAATGACTCTTTCGTGCAACGGCGCGGCCGTGTCAATAGGATAAAAGACAGCGGTGGAACGTTCTTTCCGATGTACCCTCGAGAAGTCGCGTCGAAGATGAAGAAGTACAGGACTGACGCGCTGATGTACACGAACCTCGAGCACGAGCTCTGCTCCATCTTGAACTATATCAACCTCGAATCCGCGGCGTTGTTCAAAGTTCCGTGGGCGTTGAACACGCTGACAAAGATGCCGAGAGAGTTGTTATTCCTCGTGTACTCGAAGCTCAACATGTTCTGCCACCCATACAGCACCGATCCGGCGGACATCGCGAAGACGAAACTGTTTGTCCGGTTGATCGACGAAACGGGCACTTCCATCGACGGCGCTGCGATGCTTTTTGCCGGTAAACAGTTCGGGTGCCTCGCCGACTGTATCTACGCGGTGGCGTACATGCAAAGTCAGGGCAGGAAACTGTTGAACGATAGAATGAAGTACGGCCGCTACGCAAAAACTCGGTTCATGTACCCATGCGAACCTGCCCTTTTTGCCGTTCTGTTTCGCGATATCCGTCGTAACAAACGGTACGGCAGCGCGTATCCTCTGTCTCTGGGCATCGATCTGTCGACGCTGAAAGACGTTGAGGAGAAGATAGACACGTTGCTCGACGTCTGCCAGTACATCTTCCCAGAGATCGGCGAGAAGGTAGACGAAACGTATCCTTTCAACTACGAGGCGTTCGCCCGAGCGTTCAAAGTGTCTCATCCTTACAACTTTGCGGTGAACCGCGGAAAAGGCTTCGAGGACACTCGGAATTTCCATTTCTACGAGTTCGTCGGAGAGCTGCTTTCGTTCAACGTGCACGAGATGACGGATTTCAAGAGAATGTGGTACGAGAAACTTCGAATCTTGTACGATAACGGAGCGCACACGGTAAAAGTTACAAACGTTCTCTTGGAAAAATAAATGGTGTCTGCAAAGAATGACGGGCCCATCATCAGCAGAGGAGATCAGGAAAGAACTTATCAACCTAGCGATAGCACCGACGGTCGATTACACGAAGTATACCGATCGCGTGTCTCGCATCAAAGATGCACTGACTAGCGAAGTTGGCGATCAAGATATCGATAAGATAGAAACCGTCGAGAAGATGCTCAAAATGTACCAAGTGATCAAGGATCGCGTCTCGTACTTGAACGCCGTCAAGCAACGGACTTCTGATCCGCAGATCAACACTTCCGATCTCGTCTTTTACATGGATGCGCTGCGGAACGACACGCTGTTGAAGATCAAAATGTTCGACAACTTGATGAAAGACCCGGAGATCTCCGGAATGGTGCTACCTGGACTACGCGGTGTCGTCGTCGAAATGGAGGACAAAGATGCCGATAAAAAGGCGAAAGAGAAGGCAGCCGGCAAAGGTGCGACGGGCGATAGCAGCGAAGAAGACGAACCCGAGCACGAGTACGGGCACGGGCTGGAAGAAGAAGGACTATTCAGTCGTGACAGGCACGCAGCCGCGAAACGGTCGAAGCACGAAAAGCCCAAAGCCGAGAAGAAAGCGGGCAGCGACGACGACGAGGAGGAGGCCGAAGAACCGGAAGTCGAAGACGATAGCGGAGAGGAGGGTGAAAAGTCGAAGCGGAAGAAACATTCGAAAGCGAAAGACAAGCCGAAAGCGAAAACGAAAACGAGAGAGAAGAGCGAAGAGAAGGCCAAGTCGAAAGTCAAGACGGTAAAAGCTGACGCGAAAGCCGAAGACAAAGCCCCGTCGACAAAAACCGGAACCGTTACCGAGATGATCATCAATAAACTCCGCGGAAGTGGCGCCGGCAGTGGCGCCGGGCGAGATTTCCAGTCGAAGATGGAGAGCGTTGATTACATCGAGGCTGCGTTGCAAGAAGCAGAAGCGAAAAAAAAATGAAGGGTTCCGGTCTCAATGACTCAGCGGGGATACCTATTGATGGGAGCGTTGCGAGCCTGAGAGACTTCGCGATCGAAAAGCGCAATGGCTACGATGTTCTACACCTAAACTAGTAAAACTAGTGGCACTTGGGGCCTTTCTTTTTGCCGAGCGGGGATCCAATCCCCATCAATCCACCTCCGCGTTCATCCTGTGGTTCTTCAACTTGTGAGCCGCCTTGTCGTATTTCAGATTCATGCCGATCAGAACGTCCTCCACTTCTTCTCGAGAGAGGATCGGCGCCTTTCGACTGTACTCGACGAGATACCAATCCTTGTACTTGTTGAAGAAGCTGTTCAAACTGATCGAGCCTCCATCCGGGTCTGCAACAATCCTTTTGCGCATAAACTTGTGCACCGAGTGATTGTTCTCGATGAACGTCAGATTGTAATCCCTGATGAATTCCGGCGGCTGTGGCTTACCAGTTTTCAGCAGAAGCTTGAAGTTGTCGACCAGTATCGACATAAATGCCTGCTTGTAAATAGTCTCGTTCGGCATCAGCTTCACCGAATCGTCCCTTTCGAATTCGTACGCCTCGCTACCCGACATCTTCTCCTTCGGGAAAAAGCGTGCCCGCGTCGGGATGTTCAGGAACCGTCGCATGATGCTGTAGTCCATTCTGTCTTGCAAATTGATCGGATAGTTCGTGTCCAGAAAGATCTTGAACGTAACGGCAAAGTCGATCGGGTTCTGGTGCAGCAGCCGCGCCGAGATCTTCGACGAGCCGGTTACCCACTTTATGAACCCCAGAGCCGGTCCTTTCTTTTGCAACTCCGGCATGATCACAATCCTTTTGCCTCTGAAGTTCGCGAGATACGGCGTCGGGGAATCCGTGAGACTCGCACCCGAGACCGCAACATCGCTGCTAACCTCGTACGCGTAAACGTCCAGCGCTTTCGCATAAAAGTCGTACGCCGTTGATTTGCCCGATGAACCCGGGCCTACCATAACGACTGTTTCTTGCTCCTGATTGCCTCGAAGACCGGTCGCGAACTTGAGAAGGACGAATTGACCTTCCTCTTTCACGGGGAATATCTGATCCCAGATCTTCATCACTCGCGCTTTCGCCTTCGAAAGCTCGCTCAGCGGTGACTTCCCATCGTCTTCGAGGTACGGATAGTCGATCACCAACGACATTCCGGTATCGCAAGGATCCGTCTGCAGCCCCTTGTCGATATCCATCAGGTCGAGGTAACCATTTTTGAAGATCAAGTATCGCGTTCCGGAATCCAGTTTCGCCGAAAACCCGTCGCTCGACATCTGGCTGCAGGCCTCTTTCACGCAATGAGTTTTGAAAGGGTGGTTCCCGAGCTCCTTGATGTTGAGGATACAGTTCTTGAGTTTCCTCGTGAGGATCTTCGACTCTGGAGATTTGGGCTTCACGTTTTCCATCTCTTCGTCCAGCATGTCCATCTTGTCGCGGAAGATCTGCGAGAACTTTTGAGACAAGATCTCCGACATCTCTTGCGGCATGTCGTTGGCGACTCGTTTCCAGTAAAAGTCCTTTCGCTCGTACCATGTTTTCGTGTCCGGATCGTACCGGAACTGTTGACCGTAATTCTCGCTGAGAACCAGCGCGATGTCGTAATGAGTCAGCATCCCGATCGACAAAAGGTGCTCCTCGAGGCAAGAACTCTTCCACTTCTCGTACTTCTTCTTGCTATCCTTCTTCGCGTACGAGTGTAAGATTCCAAAAGCCTTCTCGACGGAATAGAGATCGCTGAAGTAGTTCCAACTCAGAACGAGATTCCTGTCGTTGAACTTCTTTTTGCCACCACGCACGAAGTTGATCCACGCATTCATCAGATCCTTGCTGTTGGCTATGCTTTTTAGCGCCCGGCCGATGCATATGCGCTCGCCGTAATGGTGACTGTCTGCTCGGTCTTTAACGATAAAAGTCATCAACGTTTTCGCCTTCTCTATGTGCATCGACTTCACGGCATCGAAACCCGCCTCAGCCGCCGCGTCAGTGAATCGCATGGCGTACCATGCGTCGATATCTTCGCGGATCTCTTCGCTCTTGAAAGATCGTGTGTCGGTATCCGACCTGTTTATCGAGAGCTTTAACGCCGCTTCTGTCGCGTCGCCCAATTCTTGCTGATTGACCTTCGTTTCTTTCACGTCGTCCGGACCTTTGAACTCAAAAGTCTTCGAGATCGCGAACGGGACGTCTTTGTCCGGTTTGCAGCACCCATACAGCAGCCATGGGTTATCCAACACTCCAACGTCAAAAGCGCTATCCGGGTTGTCGGTCTTTCCGGTGAACATGTCACGAATCTCCGGGTACCTTTTCTCCGAGATGTACCGCCGGATCTTGTACGCATATCGGTCTTCGCTGACGAGATGGAACCCGTGCTTGACGATATTCCCGAGCATGCGAGGAGGTTTCTCCATCACGTAGAACTTTACAACGTTAGTGTCCGTCTTCTCGAAGATCGAACTAGCGATCAGTCTTGCAACGTTCGCAATGTCCGTCGCTTCGTACAAAGGCCCCTGGCGCTTGCCGGCTTTCGCTAGGTCGATATCGACCACGAACCGACAGATATCGTCTGGTATCTCTGCGATGGAAGGAGCCTTTTTACACTTCAGCAGCTCGTCGAACAAGCATAGAAACTTCTCCTGTTTGCCCTCCGGCACAAAGTACTTCACTTCGGGATCGATAGAAATGTAGTTGTAGGTCTGCTCTTCCGATACCTTGAAAGCCTCCATGAGGCTGAAGCAGTCGATTTTTTTTTCTCGTTTCCCCTCCATGCTGCAGTTTGACTCTCTACCATCAAAAAAATAACATTTAAGACATCTCGCAACGAGCATTGGACCTTATTTGATTGGTCTAGTGATATTCAAAACGTTGATGTCGACCCCGTTAGGGTACTCAAGAATCATGATGGAATCAACCGCTGACATCTCTTTCAGCATCTGCTCAAATATCTGCTTCCGGCCGTCATCCATGATCCAAGTCAACCTTTCGCACTCGGTGCCTTCTGCAAGAATGCCCTCGATATCGAACTGGATAATGACGTTCCACGGTTTCGTCGACTTGGCAAAAAGGCAGACCTGCTCCCACCACGTCAACAGTCTCATCGATGCGAGGAAATAGCCCCGGCAGTGGCGATAGAAGTGCACCTTTTTACCGGCTATCGTTACGAGGTTGTTGGTCGTCCCGAGAAGGATCAGCGCGTAATGGAAGAGGCACTTCGCGTAATGTATGCACCGGTTGGCGGCATTAATAATTAACACCGTTAACTTCAACGATGCAACTACTAGGTAATTCATTTCTCGTTTGAAAAGACCATCCTCTGCTCATAATTGGCGATGATCGACGAACCCGATACCGGCGAGTTCAATGAATGGAATCAGAAGGAGGAAGACCTAGCAGTCGACGAAGACTTGTTGGAATCTGACGACGATGAGGAAAAAGACCCAGCAGAGGCTGCAGAGGCTGCAGAGGACGGCGAAGCTGGAGCTGAGGGAGAGGGGGGAGAGGTGGAGGAGGAAGACGACGTGTTTGACGCCGATTACGGCATCGATGAGGACAGCGATTCGGAAGAGAAGGTCGTAGCGGCGAAAACCGTGACGGTAAAAAGCCACCAGTTGGACAAGAAGGAAATGAAGCTGGTGCCGATCCACCAGCGATCATCGGTACCGTTCATCACGAAGTACGAACGGGTCAGGATGATGGCGCTTTTGGCCATTATGTTTGAGAGCGGGTTTCGCCCCCACACGAAACATACGTTGAAGGATCTGGAGAACCCGAAGGAAATGGCAAAAAAAGAATTCGAGGATGGCTTCGCGCCGTTCATCATCAAAAGGAGGAACCCGAACGGTACGATCGAGCTTGTCAAGGCTTCTGAGCTGATGTAGAGAACTGGTTGTTATTTTTTTGCTGCCACGGTTCGTTTACCAGAACGGGGTTGCCGATGATGGTGAGCCCAGCAGACTGCTATAATTGACGGTGAAATATTGCCAGACGGCATCGTGCAAACCGTTAGTTTCGATAATCGCCATTCCCAGCAGATCCATCACCATGAGGAATCCGACATACTTGAGCACCGCCTTAGCCGCGGCAGCGCCCGGCATCCCGCCGTCGGCGATAGTTTTGATCGACGCAATGTCCATGGCGAGATTTGTGTCCAATGGATACGTTGCGGTGGTGGTTGTGAAGTACTTTTGTTGTATATCTGTCATTTCGACCTTCTCATCGTGAAGAGCTTGCTTGACCCTCATAGCATGGTTGATCAGTATATCGATCGTGGTATTCACGGTCTCTTTGACTAGTTTTATCGGATCGGCGAAGATTCCACGCACCTTCGCTGTAGGAGACCGTATCCCGAACACCTCAAACATGCTATCTTCAAGAATCAGACCAGCATCGAACAACTTCTCCAAGCATTTCGATCTTTCGACGATCGAGATTTGATCCGCATTGGTATGTGTCGTGACTTTCACTACCACGTTGCCGAAGTTCGAATGGTATATGTTGACGTACTTAACGCCGAAAAGCTGCTTGGCAACTACATCTGCTTGCTGCAAAACACAATATGTGGGGATTCCCAACATATAAAGCATTCCTGCGGCGGCGACCGCTGCCGCATTCGTGTCGAGTTTTCGCGGGTCCCCACCGAGCAGAGCAATATGCGTTCTAGTGAGGTAGAGTAGTTGGTCCATTCCGGTCACTGCTACAGCCGCCGCCGGAGCCGCCGCAGCCGCCGCTGAAGGGCCTGCCGGTGCGCCCTTCGGCCCAGGCCCGGGCAACCCTTTACCGTCTTTCAATTTCTCAACGCACGACACGAGGTAATTGATCATATCTACAGTTTCGCGACCGAACGATACCGCCATCGACGGGTTCATCGAAATCGCGGTCGCAACCGCGACAGGAACGTTCTCCGGACGCGTGTTCCTGATCAAAAGCATGCGCACCGACGCAGATGGCAATGAAGACAGCGCGTAGTTCATTCCGGTAGTCGTCCACAAATCGAGCAACCCGGCGAAACCGTTCGCTCCACCAGTCGTCTTCGTGCGTTCGAAAACGTAAATGTCTTTCCCGGCGAGACCCTTGATCGTCCTGACGTACGTGTACACTTTTTTCGTTTCGTCTTCGACAGTTTTCGTATCTCCGTCCTCTGCGGCCTTGATAATGATGTTGACCGACCTGATCGTGCTCGATTGCAAAGCATGGAGCCGCGCTATCATCTGCATATACTCCCAGAGGGTTCCACCGATAGTTCCTCTCCCGCCCATTATGCTGCCACTGCCGAGCAACCCGACCCGAAGTCTCAAAAGCGGAGATATCGTCCCAAAGTACGATCGGATTCCGATTCTTGGGGTCAGGTACGAGGAGATCGTGTCTGACGAGATACTCGTGACTTGGTGGAATGGACTTTTTACGAACCGATCCGCCAGTTCCGTTCCCATCAGATCGATCAGCTTGCTCGCAGAGTAGATCGGGCTGCTGCCCATGTAAGCCAAAGAGCGGAGATATCGCGCGCGATCGGTGTTCTCCAAAAAGCGCAGAGCGTTGTACGATAGCAGTTTGTACGCATAGTCGCGATCTGGGTAGTAAAAACTCGAAGTCTGCGTGTACGCGTTCCACAGTCCACGGGTTCCGCTCGTGACTCTGATGATCAAACCGCCCGTCGTCCAACCGGAGCCGCTGGCCGTGGCAGTCTTGTCTTTCTTCCCGCGAGGAAAGCGCCCCTTGGTCGTTCGCTTTTTGCCGGGACCGTCTTCTCGCTTCGGAAATGGCCGGCGTTCTGAATGCGGCAAAATGCCCTTCCCGTCGACCACGTAGATGATGTTGTAATCGTTCTCCATCACGCGTTTCGCGGTGATAGTCTTGTCGCCGGCAGCGATCGAAATCTTGGCCGGGTCGCCCGTCACTTTGTACGAAATCCCGAGTCCGTTGATAACTTCGAGAGAGTCGGTTCCTCCTTTCGTAAACTTGTACGAGAAGTTGTCGGAGAAGATATGCGCTCTGACTGCGTCACGCAACTCCTGCCCTTCAAACTTCTTCAGCTCTTTCATGTCCGGCATGACGAAAGTTCGTGCATGATGTGCCATCGCGCTAAACGCGCAGTTCTCGGCGAGAAACTTGCCGTAAGCGCTGTCGTATCGGATAACGAGGTCAACGAGGTTGCATCCTTCCATGGCCATGGTGGTGCTGGTAACTTTTTATCGAAAGCTCTTTTATTTCTGGGATTCCAAAGCGATGAAGGACGCAACCAAGGAATGCGATGGAGAATTTTGTATGTTAATCAAGTCGCCCGGGACCACGGAGTTTCCGGCGTTCACTCCGCGTTTCAAAAGCTTCAGTGACTACTTGAAATACGCATCGTACCGCGTGAAAGAGGCAAAAGAGCATCTCTCCGAAACTTGGGGCAGCAAAGATACGTCCAATCTTGTTACGGCAAGGATGTATCGGCCAGATCAGCTGAAAATGCTGGGGCACCTTTTGCCGAGAGGAGAAGTCGACGCGATCAAACTTATGGCGTCAATGATCAGTACCGGTCTCACCAACTACTCTTGCCCGCCGCCAGAATTGCCGTGGCTGACGGAAGAATACACGGCGCCCGATGGGGTAAAAAGGTGCAGAGTGCCGTCGCAATTGACAACCATGAAGGAGACGATGACGACCAAATGCCCGCCGGAATGGGATCTCACCGCCGTCGAGGCGTTCGTCAAGGATGGAAAGGCCAGCTGCCGACGGCCCGTTATGTACGGCGCCCGCTTTTGCCCGGAGAACGATGCAGGTAAAAAGGCAGGCCTCACGCAGCTCATCGTCGATAAGAACATGCGTGGTGTTTGCGTTGATCCCGCGCAGCTGTATAACATTAGCAACGTTGGCGCGAGCCACGCCGTTTATCCGTACAATCTGATGGAACTCATACAGGGGGACTTGAAAGCGCTGATGCAGACGGGCATCACAAGACTCGGATCGCTCGAAAGGTTCAACAAGATGCTTTTGTCTTTCGAGGACACACAAGGGCTCGTTTCGGCCATCGCGATGGATCCGGAACTTCAGAAGCTAGAGAGAGTTGCGAGCCGCATTTCGTCGAAAGACGACGCGAAGCTGTTCAACGACGCACTGTACATCTTCATGCGCGGTTCCCAGGATTACAAACCCAGCGTAGACCAGTGGCTGAACTTTTTTGGAACGACGCCGGAACAGTTCGTGCGGCACTAAATCCCCTGCGGCAGACGAAAAAAGGTCCCGAACCTTACTTTTTGTTTTGGTTTTTGGTTTTGGTGGCCACGCATCCATGTCCTTTTCTTTTTGCTGTCACCGCTCCGAACGGCACCTACTCGTCATCGCATCTTCCGAGATGAGAGAACAGTCCCTGTTCCGCAGTGTCCGCGTTTGAATCGTACTCCGAAACCTCGTGCATCTGAAGATCTCCTTGGCAGTAATCGTCTTCTGGATGAAAGTTGCCTTCCGCTTCCGCCTCCTCCGCAAGTTCGCTGGCTATGAAGTGAATCTTGTACGCCGACATATCGAAGATTGTAAGAGCAACACCTGCTTCCAACGATTAACATTGTCAATTTTTGAAACCAAAAGCATGGTCTCAACTGCATCCGATTGGAATCTTGATAGCAGGATCCATACATTGCAGATAATTGCCAAGGATAACTTCTCGTCGCTGATGTCGATGAAAATCAAGCAAGTCCAAGAGAATGGCAACCCCTCGTGGATACTCGACGCGAACGGCAAAAAGATAAGGCTTACCCCCGCAACGACCGTGCCGACGAGCGACGCGGACGTCTTTTTCGCGGACATCAGTCTTGGAAAAGTCAGGCGCAGATTCGTACTCAAGTCCATTCCGATGACAGATCGCGAGATGGTGCTCATTCGGAAGCACGACAACGAGATACTCATCCACGAGTCGGGAGGCCACCGGTTGTTCGAAGTCATCGCCCTGTACACCATGGAAAGGGCGGCCATGAAGTACAAATTCCCGAACGTACTGTTCAGCCTTTTTACGATGGTGACCCGATACGATAGCCCCGATGACATATACAGCTCGTTGCTGAAGAGCCATATCGTCGTTGCCGACATAATCAATCACGAAGCTAGCATCATCAAAAGTGCCTCTTCACTGAAAGGCCCGACGAAGGAGCAGAAGAACGTTGCGAAGAAGTCGAAGAACTGCGCAGAAGTAGTGGTGAAGGCTGCGCAAAAAGTCAGCTCGCAGCGGTTATACACGATGGACACGCTTCTGATCTGCAACGAACGCTCCGGTTCGTCGGTCGCGAAAGCGCTCGACTCTTCTGATCTTGACGCCGGTATCATCGAAAGTATCGCATCGCAGATATTGATCTCGCTATCGTTCATGTACAACCGGTGCCACATTCTCCATTTGGACGCGCATCTCGGTAATTTCGTGCTCACGCTGATGGACAAAAAGACGGACGGCGACCCCAAATCCATCGACTATCGGAAAGAGGGCGTAATCTTCCATGTCCCGTACCGCGGCTTTCTCGTCACGGCGATCGATTTCGCGAACGCGGCGTTCGACGATACGGAGGGCTTTTTGTGGGAGAACTACTTCCGAGACATGTATGACGTCTTCTACGGTAAAAAGCCACGCACTGTTCCACAGAAAAAGAACGTCGTTCATATCTGCCATCTCATGGACGTCGTTCGGGCGATGACCATTCTGTCGGAGCATCCGAAAATCAGACTGCTGAAGATGGATCACTTTCTGAAGACCGTCGACAAGGTGGATCGGTTACTGAAGGACTGCGCTTTTTACGAGCTAGACAAGTACGAGGCCGACATTCTGCTCGTCGAGCTGTTTCCGGATTCGGTTTCAGAGGGGAAAGACCATCGCGGCTTCGGCTTTTAAGATTTAAACATCAACCGATCCGTCAGCAAAATGGCGCTAAAGACCTGCGACGCTTGCGAGTCGGTTCTCAGCCCGAAAACCGAAGCGGGAAAGCTATTTTACGTCTGCACCGACAAAGAGTGCGGCGCGACATACGAGGTAGATTCGAAAGAGGATCAAGCAGTCAGAGGAGAATTGGATCCGCAAACTCTGATGATCAGGAACGCGAAAGCGATCGCGCGAGACGGGCTTTTGCCGATAAACCCGACACTGAAGTGCGTCTGCGGGACGAAAATCCCGCCACGGATGATCCGCGAGAAACTCTCCAAGAAATACATATCTATCTGTCCAGTTTGTGGACGGAACTATAGCTAAAATTTACAGTCGAAACAGTCGATAGCAAACCAATGGCAAACTTCTTTGTGACGTGCGATCTCAGATGCGGGTTGGAACTGGCGAGCAAAGTCGTTGATTTCTACTACGATCTCGATTCGGAGTTCAAAGGTCAAGAACTGTCGTGGGATAGCATCGTGAGCGATAGCGGATCAAAAGAGGCCCGAGAGGGCGCAGTGAAGACGAGAGCGAAACTGGAGAAGCTTTTTGCCAAGTACAACATCGAATTTGATTGCTGCAAATCCACAATGATGAGGACGAGAACTATTGAACCACTGTCGCTCGCAAAAACTTTCGCTCTCGCAAAGTCAACCGATGGGTAAAACCTCAGAGGAAGTAGAGACTGTCATCAGAATCCTTGCGTTAGTGTTCGTAACCTTTTTTTCGCTTACACTGCTTCGGTCAAACAAAAGGTATGCCAGAAACGTTGCCATTGGCCTATTCACGACGAGATTTATCCTCTTCGCCGAGGATAGATTCTTACCGGGTCAGGAGTACTACCAGATCCTGCTCGAGGTGTTCGGTCCTTTTGCTGTGTTCACAGCTTTCCAAGACTACTTCTGGGCGAAGAACGCCGCAGCGGTCTCGGCTGCGACGCTCGCAGCGAATATGGTCTCAGACGCGATCGTTCGTGCACTGAAGAAATAAAGGACCCCCGCAAAAAGATGATCTCCAAAGCTGACGTGAAAAACGTAACCACGCACGTAGTGCCGTATATCTCGCAGATTCGGCGAGACGACGATGAACCTGAACTTTTTGCTGACGCGATAGAGCAGGCGGTAGAACAGTTCACGATCGAGTTGGTGGGAGCAAAAAAAGAATCGGTGCACCAGATCGGAAATCTGTACTACATGGAGTTCGTTACGACGAGGTTTATGAACCTCGTGAAGCAGAACGATGGGGCAGAATTGGAGATGGAGGATGACGGCTTTTTACTGTCGATCGACGACTCGTTGAAACTGCAGCTCAAGCAACTTTTGAAAGATCAAGTCTTCGTGGGGATGTCCGCCCGAACGGCAAAAAGCCGCTCGTATATCGCGCTTTTCAAGTACCACTTTTGGCAGAAGCTCATGATGAAAGATATCCTCGGGATTGCGATGCTGGCGGATCTCTGGTGCGCGCCGCTTCTGAACCAAGTGCTTACGCGGCAGGATGTTTACGATTATCTTGTCGACCGCAAGTGCATTCCAACATGAAAAAAATGATTGATCTATTCGCTCCGAATGGAGCTTTCTTTTTGCTGTTACTCTTTCGATTCTTCGACTTCGGCAACTTCTCCTTCAGACTCTGATTCCTCCTTCTCCTTCTTTGACTTCTTCTTCTCTTTCTTCTCCTTCTTCGGTTTCTCCGGACCTAGCAACGAGTCCACAGCTGCGAGGAGCTTCTCTTTCCCTCCGTCGCCGATCGGCGAATCTTGGGTGGAACTTGAACTGGAACTCGAGCTTGAGCTCGTTTTCGCAGACATGGACGTATTCATGAACCCGCTGATCAGCGAGCTGACGTCTGGAGGATTCGACGGATCGTATCTTTCCATGACGGTGTTCTTCGCTGGTGGTGGTCCCCCACATACGAAATCTTCGAGCAATTTCTTCGAAGTCGGATCGAACAATCCCTGAATGACGACCATTTCGATGCAACGGCCCGTCAGATTCATGTACGATGCCACGTGGATGATAACGCATTCGGCGGTGCATCCTGCGGGGAACCATCTGTCGAGATTTCGAAGTCCAACTTCTTGCTGGATAACCTCGTCTCCCTGCTTGAATCTGAACGTTCCGTAGATCAAATCGGTCTTCCCTTCGTATTTCAGTTTCGTCTGAATGAACGGTTCGTAGGGTTTATCCTTCGCAGGCCTTTTTACTCTGCTGAGGAACCCCTTCACGTCTGCGTACACTCTATCGACATCGTTCTTGGTATACGCGGTCTCTTTGCCGTCGCGATCGGTAGACACCTTTTCAATGCCGAGCATGTACTTGGTTAGAATGTCCTTCTCCAAAGCCTCAACAGCCTTGATCTCTTCTTTCTGAGACTCGAAGCACATGCTCAACTTCGGACGGTTCATCCAATCCTTGATCGGCTTTTTGTCAGATCCGGCCTTCTCAGCGAATTTCGGCGAAAAGGGTACTCTGCGCTTTTGAAGCATCACTAGCATTGGTTTGCCATTGTAAGTGATACCGCACATTGGCGCAACGACGGTCGCGACCTTCAGCTCGTGAGGCTTTTCAAGAACAATCTTGTTCAGATCGACACTTTCGAACCCGTTGATGATGCTGGACATGATAGATATCGTTTGGAAGAATTTACCTATCCTGCGTTAAATTTTAAGCTATGGAAGCAAAAAAATAGTTGTTGACCATCTGTTGATCTGTCTGTCGAATCCACGGTGGTTTACGCCGTCAGCTTGTCGATTTGCTCCAACGTTAGCCCTCGAGGGGTGTTATCGAACAGAATATCCGAATAGCAAGTGCCTCCTTCAAAAGTCTGGCCGAACTGGATCGAAGCGCTAGGGCTTCGCATGTTGTCCTCGTGCGAGAAGATCGCGGCGTTCGATATCGCGCTCGATTGGTTCTCAAAAGAGAGTTCCAGCAATGGTCCAGCATCGTGCGCACTTCTCAGTTTCGCACGATGAATCCCGCCAAGCGTTCCCGTTCGTAGCAGCACATCCGCTAGGAAGTTGAAATGTCGAAAGTCGATCTTCGCGTTCGACGCCATGTATATCGAGTAGAAAGTGCTGATGAGAATGCTCCTCAACCCTTCGACCCCGAAGATCTGGAAGATCTGCGCGGGGCTATCGGTGAAAGTTCTGGCTGTGTCGATATTCTCGATGTAAAGTATCGACGATAGATTGTTCCCGATCGTCTTGATCATGAAGACGCTTTTTGCCACGATATCGCCATCGGCATTGATAACCTTCTCTTTCCTCTCCGAAATCACCGGATCGACGATCCCCGGAATCCCGCGAACGATCTGAGTCTGAAGCAGTTCAGCGAACATTTCTGTCAGCGGTAACGCATCGATCTCCGTGTCGGACTTGCCTCTTTTTGCCTTCTTCATTGTCTTCTTCATCTCCGTCCGTAGCAGCGGCAGATCCGTAAATACCAGCATGATCTGATTCTTGTCGGCAAGATCCGACGCTGCCACGTGAACGTGCGGAAACCGTCCGGCAAAAACCGACGCGATCTTTGCCACACTGATTGACTCATTCGCTAGCATCTGGCGCTTGAACAGGATCTTCACAACGTACGGGTTCAGCACATCTTTCGACGGAAACGAGTCGGTTGTCTTTCGACGAACGTATTTACTGTACAGTTTCGCATCGTCCTCGTTCGTGAACTCCAGATCCGGGACGTACAGAATCGTGGGCTCGAAATCAAGATCTTTCAGAACGACAGACTTGATCTTGTTCACAACTTCTTCCGCGGCAGGCCTGCTAGTTTCGTGTTCCTTGTCGAGATAAATCGTCAGAGTCGAATTCTGTGGCTCATTCGCCAACTTGAGATAGATCAGTTTCGTGAACGCGTCGATACCCTGGGAGATGTTCGTCTTTTCACCGCCCATGCCCGCGAAGTGAAAAGTCTTGAGCACCAGCTGAGTACCGGCCTCGCCGATACTTTCGGCAGTCGCGACGCCAATCATTTCTCCGGGACTCGCGATCGAGTGTATAAAGTGATATTTGATCGAGCCGTACACCAGATCGATATCGCCTTGCGTAAGCCCGTAACTGAGAACTTGTTTCAACGAGAGCATTCCTCGCGTGATCGCTTCGGTCGTCAGACAGCAAACCTTGTAGAGAATCCCTCTCGGGTGAGAATCCACGTCCGCGAAAGTCAGGGTTCCCGGCAGTTCTCTCGCGAAAAAGTGGCTCACGAACTTCAGATAATCGGCCGGAACGATGGGCACCTTTTTACCTTTGCCCTTGTACATGTACACGAGCTTCATCGGGTTGCAGGAACAGTGGATCTTCTCCATCGCATCCCAGACGCGCACAGTTATGTGCGTATTGCATTCAACGATCATAGCCCGTAGTTCCAGTAGACGTTCGAATTCCTCTTTGCAGAGTTTCGCCAGCGCAGCGTCGCCCGTTTCGAAAGAGTAAGTCTTGACGAAGTCTTTCATCGAAGAGATCTTGGTCAAAAGGCACTCCACCGGTTCGGTCTTTTCAACCGACGAGCCGTTGCCGCCGTAGATATACTGGATGATGTTATCCAAAGACGTCCTGACGGACAGGTCGTTCGCGATAACGTCTCCTTCTGTTCCTTTCTCCATGCGCCGCTGGGCATATCCGCCTTGCTGAGTCTTGTTCGCCGTATCAACAAGGCCGACGCGGCCAGCTTCGCCGTGGTTCACGAAATCGCGGACCCGCATTCCCGACGAATAGTTCCTTTCGATGAAACCCATGCTGCCGATGCTCATATCGTATTTCGTGTCTGAGGGATCACAGCGTGTTCCGTCAAAAGTTGGGGCCAGTCTCGCGCCAGCGATTCTCTGTTGGCCGATCAGCACGGAGGATTGCTGGATGTTCGAGTCGTTGCCCTTGGCGCCACTTTTTACCATGACGGCGAATCCGTTGTCGTAGGTGTTGAGGTTCTTCATCGCAATCTTCAACGTTTCGGAATCCATCGGCTGGAACACTTTCGTGTTCACCAGCTCTTCGAAGTACACGCCCGTAGGGACTCCAGGAGGCGCGATCAAAACTCCATCGTCGAGGAGCTTCAGATATTTGGCGTACTCCGCCTTGTACTTTTCAATGATCGCCGCGATCTGAGCGCGCGCCGTATCCGGCAATCGGGTGTCGCCCATACTGACGGTAAACCCGTTCAGCATGTTGAAGTTGTAGGCAATCGCTTGAATGTTGTAGATAAAGTCCGACATTTCGGGCCCACCGTAGTAGTTGTAGATTACGTGGACGAGTGAGCCGGTCTTGCCTTGCCCGATCTCAGCGGCTGTGATCACGCCTTTCAAAAGTTGGCCGTTCGTGATCACCACTTCGTCTTCTTCCTTCTCGAAGTCCGGAGACTCGAGGAGGGCATCGCTTGTCTTCTTTTTGTAGTTCAGTGTCGCCGGCAAGATGAAACTGAACGCCTGTTTGCCAGTCCAGAACGGAACCCCGTCTTTCGTGCCTGCCGGCGGCGGGAACGTTGACGGGCATCCTCTCGTGTCCAGCAGCACATAGTTGAGCTCCTTTTTGCTGAGCACCGTCCGTTTCCTCGTCAGGCAAAAGCACGCAGAAATATCGTCCTGCAGGGCGCCGATGAGGCAAGATCCGTGGCCCATCGAGATGGGAATGTTCTCCGCTGACAAAAGTTCTCCAGCCTCGATATCAGTGCCGATCGTTCGGACACAGTAGATGTTCATATCGTCTCCATCGAAGTCCGCATTCGGGCCTTTTACCGCCGATGGCGGGAACCTGATAGTGTTGTGAGGGGTCAAAATGGCATCCCCTGCGACCATTCCGTGTTTGTGCAGAGTGGGCTGCCGATTGACGATCACTTTATCGCCGTTGTCGAGATGACAGTGAACGATATCGCCGTACTCGAGCGTAAAGTTGTCGAAGTTGATCAGCTCGACGCTTTTCAGCGCTCCGGACACCGACTTCTGAATCATCGTCGCACCCGGATGTTTGTGGGGACCGTTCCGGATCCTCGTCATCAGGTCATTGTAATTTGCTTCACTGACGACCCGTTTGCGGATCAGGCTCATGCAAAACGAGATGGGTACGCCGATCGTCTTTGGACCGTACGACGCTCCCGGACTGATAACAGTTCTGCCAGCATTGTCGATCCTTTTGCCGTTCGTGTGCGCTCGCAAAATGCCCTGTTTGCCGCGTAAGCGCGTCATGAATGAATCTGTTCGAGAATTCGGCCCCGTCAGCCCGACATTTCCAAGTCTGGGGATCTTCGCGGCCTTGTTGTAGTCGATCATCGAGATCACGATAGCGTTCACGAAACTGCCATGAGACATCCGCAGAGACGTGTTCGCCCGCATGTTCTCACTGTCGAGTTTGTTCTTGTGCTCGAGAGCCTTTTTGTAAGAGATCGTTAGCACGTTCTCCATCCTTCTGGTTCCAGGCATTGAAGTCGGTCTGGCGCAACGCGGAAGGACGGGGAAATGTCTCAGCAGCAAGCTGCTGAAACTGTTGAGAGACGGATCCATTCCGAGCAAGGGCAGGATATCCTTGTTGAATTGCCCGTTCAGAAGGGAATAGACGTGGTCGGCGTAAGTCTTGAACTCTCGATGGCTTTTCTCCGCCGTCTTCGTCTTCTTGGTCTCTTCCACGCAGTAGATGATGTACTCTTTCGGCGTCTTCCGGAAAAAGGGCTGCACGAACCCGCACATCACACACTTCTTGAACTTCGGGGTCTTTTTGACGATATACTGGAACCTTTGCTGCGGTGGATAGCTCATAATGTTCGGAGGTACCTGGATCAAAAGGTTGCCGCAATTCAGGCAGACAACGCGCAGCACTCTAATCAGGTAGTCCATTGTGATGCAGTTGTACATGTTCTGCGTCAGGTCGATATATCCAAAGTGCCCGGGGCAGTAGTTGCCAGTTTGCCGGCATTCGAGGCATACCTCGCGCGAATTGATAGCGCCCATCCGGAGATCTTGGACACCATTCGCGGCACCTTCCTCTCCTTCTTGCCACTTGGTTCGGAACACATGGGTTGACGCACCCTTTTTGACTTCGTCACCACCGATGAGACGGAAAACCACCTTACCGATACGCACCCTCGATATAGAACGGCCGTCCATTTTGATTGGCAAAATAACATGTCTGGAATCAATCTTAAAAAAATTTAATCCAAGAAATCCACTGGATAGCTGTAGTCTTTGATCTACACTCTTTCGTTGATTCGTTCTTATCATTCGGTAACCTCTCTCAAAATGGAAGGCAATGTTGATGCTGTAGCCCCGGTTTGGAGTATCCCTCAAGTCCAAGGATGCGGTACTGAGCAGACCAATCATGGTCTAATGCAAGAATGCGGGTTCCAGACGCTGATTACGTTTACCACCGTCACTGAAATCCCCCGATCGATCCAAAGAGCAGAACAAATCGACATCGCCAAACTTTACGATGTCGTCCACAGTCTATACCACGTCTTCAAAGAAGGCAAGACTCCAGAAGGCCAACTCTGGAAAGACGCGGTTGCTGTCGGTGAGAACCTCTTGTTCTCATCAAGGCTCGACCAGATCATGGAATTCGGTCAGCCACGTGCAAACCCGCCAAGGGTTTTCTACAAGTTCCCGCAACATTTGACCCTCGAATGCGGCCACGAGCGCCAGCTTTTGACGAAAGTCTTCGCCATCGCTCATCGTAGTCTATCCCACGCGTTTCTGTACGATGACATAACGCGCCACACGTTCTCGTTCTCGGTTGGATCCGTGAACCCGCCATCCGCCGAGATGACCGTTTTCGAAATCGACGACAAGTGCGCTGCTATTGGGCTGACAAGTCTGTCAGTTCATCACAATCGCTCTAGCGTACGCGGCAGAGGTCGCGGACGTGGAGGTTTCAGTGACCGTTATCAAGACGGTCGCAGGGAATTCCGCGAGCGCAGCGACAGTCGCGAAAGCCACGCCAGTAAAAAGAGCCACAAGAGCCACAAGAGCCACCACTCGAAATCTCATCACCATCATCACAGCCGCTCGAGCAGCGAGTCCAGCAGCAGCCCCAGCCGCAGTCCGAGCCGCTCCGGCAGTGAGTCGCCCAAAAAGCACCATCACCACCACGCGAAGAAGGCTGAGAAGAAGGAGAAGAGCCACAAGGAGAAGAAGTCCCACAAGGAAAAGGACAAGCCCAAGCCCAAGTCCAAGTCAGACTCGGAATCCGAGAAAGAGTCTGAACCGGAAGAAGAGAAGAAAGAGCGCAGCCGACCACCATCATCGGCCGCAGCCTCTGCACTGGTAAACAAATTCGCCAGCATGTCGCTAGAAGACCAAGCGAAGATGATGGCCTTGATGGGCAAAATCAAGGACGTGAAAGACCGCACGCCGAAAGACGAGTAGTCGGCAACTGTCGATTCCGCGACACCCACACAGACAGAACCTCACGCAACAACCCACACAGACAGAACCTCACACAGGCGGAACGCAAGAAAGAAACCAAGAAAAACAACAAAAAAAAAAGGTCTCTTTTTTTTGCTGCCACCGATCGCCGATCACAGATCCTCTCGGAATGCCGTCAAAAGGACGTGCTTGGGGATCTTGTTCGGACCGCGATCTCTGAACCGGAGAGTCAGCTTTTTACCGACGAAGACTTCCTCCCCTTCCTTCTGCGCCTGCCGATACAGTCTCTTTTTCTCCTTCATATCGCTAATGTGCGACTGCCGAAAAGTCTTCCCGTTCGGCAACTCGAGAATCCAGATCATCGCCCCTTCGTTGGAACCCTTGCCGGTGCTGAACCCTTTGATCGTATACTCTTCTTCCTTTACCTGCTTCAGTTTCAACGCCGTAGTCGTCCGCCGCATCGTGTACGGCACATTCTGCTTGTAAACCGCACCCTCGAACCCGTACTCGACAAAAGCGTCAAATATCTTCATCAAATCCTTCTCTGTGTCGACCGGAATGGTTGGCGCGAGTCGGATTATCTTTTTGTCGTCATCGTCCAGCGTCTCAAAAGCCTTCTTCAAAAGCCGGCATCTCTCTGACAGAACGGCGTCAGGGTTCGAAATGATGTACCCGTCGAACACCACGTACTTCATCCGCTTCTGAATATCCAACTGTACGCCCGTGAGCTTCTTTTTAGCGTTGAGTACTCCGGCGACTTTCTCGAAAGAGAGCCCCCACACGAAAACTTCTCCGTCGAGAATGACGTCTTCTGGATACTTCATCGCGGTAAAAAGGTTGGTTAGCGGGTCGGTGAACTTCTCGTTGTTCCGCTGGACCTGATGAGTGCGGGAGTGCATGATTACCTCTCCGTCCGAAAAGCGAACGTACGAACGAACGCCATCGTACTTCGGCTGAACGACGCCATCGTCGACAAAGTACTTGGATTCGTACTGGTGCAGCAGCATGGGGCTGAATTTGAACTCTCGTTCCTCGTCATCGTCGCCCTCCCTATTCAGTTCGTAGCCCTTCTTTTCCACCTGCGACCGGTATCGGCTTTCGGCTTCTCCTATTGCCTGCGTCAGAACGTTCTTCTCTCGGCGGGTGCCGATGTACGCGACATTCTCTTTCGTCACCATTCGCGGCGGATCAGTGCGCATCTTCCCGTTCTCGTAACCGTGCGTGATATTGATCATCGTATAGTTCGAGGTGCGATAGTTCTCTTGGAGTAGATTGGAGACAAGGATGTCGACGGGCTCTCCCTTTTTATCGAACAGGTCGATGCGGATAGACCACAGCAGCTTTTTATCCTTGCCACCTATCGTCGTCCATTTGGATAGCACGGGGAGACTGAGTCTGTTCTCTTCCACTTTCTGTTCCAAATCCATGATGTGCCAGATTGACGATGTATCAAACTAAATTTTATTTGACACATCATCAAACTGAATGGCAGTTCTCGGAATATCGCCGCAACTTATCCGAGCGTTTACCTCGGACGAGAACAGGAAGAACATCGCAATGGTGGTGGAAAACGTGCTGCATAAAAAGTATCCAAGCGCGATCATCACGCAGGGAAAGCTATACGAGATCCAACTCGGCTTTTTGCACTGGATCAACGAGCTGAATTTCAAGATCTACGAAGATCGCGAGACGGAGGAGGTTCTGATTTGGCTGAACGATTACTTCATGCAGTTCCTCGTCGCTCGCTGCGAAGAAACGTACGCCGTTTACGATTCGGCCCAAGAGGCGATGTGGATTCAAAAGCAATTCGTCTATACGCCGTTCCCGCAAAAAGGGCCCATTCTGATTGAGTCGCGGAAGGACGCGGAATTCGGGCACCGTTGCTGCGAAAAGTCCGACGCCGCGGCGCTTTCTGCGGAGTACGGGTTGAAGCTGTAAGCAAAAAAAAGATCGACAGCCGAACGGTCGCACAGTCGCGCGGTGACGACCTGCCGTTGTGGCGACTCCGCTCAGAGCGGAGCTTGCTCAATCGCAGGCGCAACTTTTCATCAAATCCACAAATAGATCTTTAACCTTCTCCTTGAAGGAGCCCTTTTTAGCCAGGACGTCGGCAACCTCGTTCCCCTCAGAGTGGATCGCTAACGGCTCTTTTCCGTGCCCGAGGATGCTGACGATATCAACTTTGAGTTTCGTTTTCTCCAACAGCTTGTCGATCGCACAAATCAGATCCACGTTCTTCACCTTGCCGCCAGCGGTAGTGGTGAAGTTTCTTTTTTTCCAACTCGATACCCACTTCGTGACGCAGTTGACGGCGTATTCAGAATCGCTGTAAATTACGATCGCGTAGTCGGTTTTCCGAGATCGGCCGATCATATCCGCTAGAACGATCGCGACGTATATCGCAAAAAGCTCGGCCCTATTGTTCGTTGCGCACTCCACTTCCGGCAGTCGCTCGGAGACCTCCGGCAGAAAGCCTTCCGGACAATGAATCCCGATCCCGCCACGAGCGTCCTTTTTACCGTTCTTCGTACAGGCCCCGTCGGTGTAAATAGCGATACGGCTTGCCATCTTTTTTCTCTCGTCGTTGGAAAGATCAATTTTCATCCTTATCCCGATTACCTTTTTTCCCGACTTATCAAAAGCCGCATGTCAACAACGGTTGCGCGTACCAAATGTGGTGGAGCTGAAGGTGGAGCTGGCGACCCGCAAGAACGTTTGCGTTCGCTCAGACAGATCCTCAAGGGCAATGTGGAGGGAAGCGGCAACGGTGACGAACACGACGGCAGCAAAACTCGCAAGAGGCGAAAGAGCCGCAAGGGCAAAAAGTCGTACAAGACCGTAACGTCTACCCGGAAAGACAAGCCTCGACAAGATTCGAGTTCCGAGAGCGATCCTTTTGACTCTTCCGGATCCTCAGATATCGCGTCGTCGGACGATTCATCGTCGTCGGGCGAAGACCTTGTTTACAAGGCGGTGAAGGGGAAACGACGAGGTAAGGATAAAAAGCACAAGCACCACCATCACGCGAAGAGCAAGCTCTCGTTCGGCGACCTTCCCTTTTTCCTCGGCGGAGACCCGATCCTCGATCCGCTCGGCAGTGCACTTTCTCCGTTCGGCGGAATCTTCGACGTCATGCCCGGAAAGTTCCCCTCGGGGATGAAGAGTATTCTTGATGGCCTGCCGACTGGACTTTTCGGAGACAGCTCTCAGACTTACGTTCTCGGAATGGATGACCTTTTCAAGAATGCTGGCGGAAGAGAGGAAGTTGCGGTCGATCAGGGCCACCCGTTATACAAACAGATCGCGGACCGTATCGCCAAGAACGATCCGATTGGAAACATCAATCATAACCTAACAACGAACGCGTGGGGTCTCGGATCGACAGGAGCCGGCTATGTGGATGGCGGCGATGGAGATTCCGGCGATTCTGGCGGTGAAATCGAGACGATGTAACAATCAGGTAAGGCTTAAATTCTTTTTTTGCAAACGCAAACTCGCCAACCATGGCTAGCGAAAACGACATAGTGGAGAAGGACGATCGCGTGCGTTTGATCCTGCTGAAAGACCAGTCATTGGCCATGATGGCCGATGGAATGAAGACCGAGCTGGAGATCCGGTTCGGAAATTTCGACGGGCAGCGCGAGAACTTCGTATCCAGTACCACGCGGCCGCTGTTCGACAAGCTGTTCAAGATCGTCAGTGAGGAGAAAGGGTTCGAGCTGCACGAGATTACCCAGCTGGAAGCTTCAGCGTCTGTTCCGTACAAAGATTGGGTTACCCGATCGATCACCGCTTTTGACCAAGCCGGCAAGCGTATTGGCACCACGTTACAGGCAAAAAGGCGAGTCACCACCATAGACATGAAAGGGTTCGGGCTGAGAGCCGCACTTTCTGTCGAGATCGACGAACCGAAACAATCAGAGCCGAAATTCTCGCGCTATCGGTTCATGAAGCGTTACTCTTTCGAGCATACGGGAACCCAGTCGCATATCGACATGTCCATCGTGAATGGGCTCAACTCTATCGACTTCGACGAGACTAAATCGTGGCTCGACGCGCTGAGGAAAGTCTCCGCCGGGTTCCACGACGCAGATACGACTTACGAGGTTGAAGTTGAGATCTCGCCGACGATCAAACGCGACGACACTTTTATCGAACACATCAACAGTTTGGTGTTCAAGACGGTTCTGGTGAATATCAACGCCGACATTATGGGCGTCGTATCGGCGAAACAGTACATGAGTGGGCTGTCGTCGATCTTGAAAAAGAACAACGCGCAGTACCTATCCGCGCAAGCGGGAAAAGGTTTCTCACAGTTCCTCAACCGAGTCGTTTCGTTCCAGACTTTTCACCGCAAGGTGTTCGACGGCGATAAATGGGCCGTGACGATCAAGACAGATGGGCAAAGAGTGCTCGTCCACACAACGGCAACTACAATCGACGTGTTCGATAACATGGAGAAACTGAGCGTGCCGACGGAGAAGACGGAGATCACGGAATCTATCTTCGATGCCGAAGCGTATCGCGACGGCCAGTTGCTAACAGTTTACATCTTCGACGTTCTCGTTCTCGCGGGCAAGGACATGACGAACGAGCCGTTCCGAAAAAGGCTAGACATCGTGTCGGTGACGGTCCCACTTTTGAAATCCACGGACAAGATCAAGTTCGTCTCGAAACAGTTCTGCCGCCCAGTAGGCAAAAAGACACTCTTCGATTGCGTGAACGAAGCGCTCGACGAGAAGTATCCGTTCGAGACCGACGGGCTGATCTTTTCACCGCTCGACGAGACTTACTACTCGAAAGAGCAGAGTACGAAGTGGAAACCTCCCAACAAGAATTCGGTAGATTGCCTCGTGAAGAAGATCCCGACGAAGGCGTCCGGCAAGACAACTTATTACCTGTTCGTGACGATGCACCGGAGAGAGATGACGAAGAAGAACCTGCAGTTTCCGAAGTGGTACAAGACCATCTTTTCGGACAACAACTTCGATAACCCGATCCCGTACCCGTTCGTGACGAACACGAGGCTGGATACGCACATCGCCAAGCTGGATCGAAACGATCTGGACGACAAGATCTGCGAGTTCTTCTGGTCGACGGATCACTGGGAGTTCATGCGCATCAGAGTAGACAAGACTGCCGCGTACAAACGCGGAGAGCGGCAGTACGGGAATTCGTGGATGACAGCCCAATCAGTTTGGGTTTCCATCTACGTCGCGCCCGTCGACGAAGATCAGATCCGCGGCAAGGTGCCATTCACGGATATGTACTTCCAGAAGAAGCCCGACGACACTTTGGAGTACAAAGCCATCAAGATGCTGCACAGAGATATCAAGATGCGACTTTTCAACCGCTCGATCAACAGCCCGGCGAACCTGCTGGATATCGGATCCGGCAGAGGGAACGACGCGCAGAAGTACATCGCCGCGAACGTAAAAAGAGTCGTCATGACGGAGATCAATCAGGCCGCCATCGCTGAATTCCTACTCGAGAGAACCTACAAATCCTACGGCTCGACGACTTTCTCGATCCTCGTCGGAAACTTCATGGAGCTCGATACGCAGGACATTCTCGCAAGGACCGACGGTATCCCGTTCAACGTGATCGTCGCGAACTTTGTGATCCATTACTTCATCTCTTCGAGAGACGACGCCCGGCTTTTTGCGGTAAAGATCAATAGTCTGCTGGGCCGCGGAGGTTCAATCATCATTACGTGTTTCGACGGAAAAACGGTCATGAAGGCACTGAGCGACAAACCATCAGGCGAAAGTCTGGATTTCTCGTCCGACGGAAAGGTAATTTTCAGCATCAAGCGCCTGTATTCGTCGACCAAGGGAGATATGTTTGCAAAAAAAATAGGGGTACTCTTGTCAAGTATCTCCGATCAGTACAAGGAAGAAAACCTTGTGGATATCGACGCGCTGCTGGACCTGTTCAACACGAGCAGTCCGGAAAGCAAATGGGAGATCGATACGGATATGATGTTCCAGAAACTAGCAGAAGACAAAAAGATCGGGCAGATTCCGCAAGCCGTCAGAGACTTTAGCGGCATGAATCGCGCGATCATCATGAGGAAAATTTGAATTCGGCCGACGGTTTGAACGAAGGCTCGGCGTCGGCCGCTGCCGCGGCAGTCTGATCATCCATATGTAGCTTTCGACGGTGCAACTCGTCTTGTATTTTTTTGCCGGCTTCGTATCGCGACAGAAGGCCTTTTTCCTGCAGGGCCATGATCACCAGCGAGAATCTGACCATTCCCATGTCTGTCTTGTCCTTCGAGTTGGTAATCAGAAGGTAGTAAGTGTACTTTTGCTTGGCCGAGTAGTCCTCGTCGTTGAAGAGATAGGGGAAAAGCTCTTTGTGCCGCCCGAAATCGTTCTCCGGGTTCGCCTTGACATGTTCAAAAAGGGCCGTCAACGATGCCCACATTCTGCCTTGCCTGGTTGAAGGGTTCATGGAGCAAAAAACCTTTTGTGTGTGGTTGTTGTGTGAGGTTTTTGTTCTGTATGGTGGATTTCCTAGTTTACATGGGCTATTGTACACGTGGCTAGGATAAGGTCGTGTGGTCTTTTACTTGGCATCTTTATCACTGTCTGCGTCGAAATCGTCCAACATTGTGAAATACTGAGGACTATCAATCGTGGCTGGGGGACGGGGCATTAGTGATGGAAACCCCGGAAGAGTAGACGAAGGCGTATATGGTGGAGGGCTTTGATCCTGAGGTTCTGAAGGAGGTTGAGATGAAGGTGGAGGTGGAGGCGGGAGACGGCGATGATGTTTCCTTCTCTGTGGCTGTGGCTGTGGCTGTGGCTGAGGCTGTGGCTGTGGCTGAGGCTGTGGCTGTGGCTGTGGCTGTGGCTGTGGCTGTGGCTGTGGCTGTGGCTGATATGCTGGTGAGAAATTGAAAGCGCGTGTCGCTTCCGAACTTGGGAACAGTTCAAGCGTTTGCACTTGAATGGGTGCAGCAGGAGCTGCTTTCGGCAGGCACGACTCGAGATGCTTGAGTCTTCTGCCCATCTGGGAGATCTCGCCTTTCAGCGATTCATTCTCGATCTCGAGACTTTTGAGTTTTCTGAGAACGTCGTCCTGGTTGCCGCCGATCGATCTGGTAGTTTCTTGAACTTGAGAGACATGGAGCTTGAGGGTCTTTATCTGCTGAGAGTATCTCTCATGGTCCGAGTGGCAAGCTTTCAAAAGCATGGGACTTCCAACGGTATGTTCGTCAAACTTCGCCATCATTTCTGCGCGGCACTTTCCGACCGCAGAATTGATGGCGTCTTGCACGCCGTCTGCGATGATCTCGAGGATCGTCGACATTGCGGTTTGCATTTTTCTATCGAGCTTGCCGGCAGCCAGGCGCCGCAAGTGGGCTAGCCACAACTGACCTTCCTTTTTATCGGAACAGCGTAGCGAATCTTCAACAGCTTGAGACACTTCTCCGTCCTCCTCGTCGATCGAAACGCAGGATTGCAAAAGTTGTGGAGGGGATGCAGCTTTCTGTTGTTCGTAGAAACGAAGCGCATCATGCTGAGCCTGAGCCATTCTCGGAGTGGTAACTCTCTCGACAGGAACGCCGCTCGATACTTGTACGGCGGCATTGATAACGTCTGCGGTACATGGGGTGGGGAAAATCGGTGGTGAAGATGATGAGGAAAAGGAGGTCGTGAAGGATGAAGGGGGAGGGGGAAGGGAATGCGGGAAAGGGAGCCTTGCCGGGACTGCTTCTGGAACCGAGTCTGAGTCTGAATCTGAATCTGAGTCCGGCTTCTCCATTCTGCGAGAGGGAGCTTTATGCGCAGATGGCGCGTCAGTCTTGGCTTTGCTGGCGTCATATGGAGGCGGCATTCCGAGCTTGGCTTTACGAGCTTCTTCGAGAGCCAGCACGCGTGCGGCTTCGGCATTGAATGCTTCTTGCCGTCTCAAGTTCTCTCTGCGGATGATTTCCTCTGCGTCACGTTGACATTGTGCAGCCACGTCCGAATCACTCTTGCCAAAAGACATACCTGATAGCTTCCTCGAAAGGATACCGTAAACGAAACGAAAGGGGTGTTGAGTCGAACGATTCGTTCACTGCAAAAAAAAGGTAAGCATCTCAATTTTTCATCGCCGCCGATGGCCGAGCCCTCGATAAAAAGGCACTACATCAATGCCCAGTCGATGGGCGTTCTGTCCGCCTTCTGTAAAAAGTCGTTCGCGGCCTTCCAATGATTGCAAGCACTCACAAAGTTCGGCTGTACCGGATGCTCGCACGTCAGGATCAAATTTCCGTCTCCAACCAGCTTCCCTTTCCTCTTGGCCTCACCGCCCCACAGCAAGAATGCCATGGGCAACTTCTGAACCTTGCATATCTCCTCAATGACTGCATCCGTGAACGGAGCCCATAGCTTCTTGTGCACGTTCGACTTGCCTTCCTCCGTCGTCAGTGATGTGTTCAACAGGAGTACGCCTTGCTCTTGCCACCGTGTCAGCGCCCAACATTCCGACGGAGGTATCTGTTCGCCCGCGATGAGTTTGTAGAAATGGAGGCTGTTGAAGATGTTCTTCAGCGAACGAGGAACCTTCCAGGAACGGGTTGCAAAAGCGACGCCGATGGCGTCGCTTTTTGCCGGATAGGGGTCTTGCCCCAGGATCACGATTTTCGTTCCGCTGATCGGCGTTTTGGCCCAGTTCAGAATGTCGTATACGTCTGGGCATATCGTCGAAAGGTCTTTCACTGTGTCTGCCACTCTGTGCATACTTGTGGAGAACAGTCCGTTCGAGAGAAAAGTCTTCCATTCGTCGTCCGCTCCATCGATGAGCTGCTCGACCATCCGATCAACAATAGCCGCTGGCGATTCTTCTTGGCGCATGGTGTAATTGGTTCGTTATAAGTTTTAAACTTCCAAGATTCAACTTTGAAACATGCAGCGAACGATCACGAACCATATCCAGAACGTCATCCTCAGGCCCAGAGATCTGAACGAAGGCGTCTCCAACAGAGTACTTTTGTACGCGACGAAGCGCATGGTTGAGAAAAAGGTTATCAACGACTGGTGCATCTTCGAGGTGACGAAGATCGTTGGAACGACAGACCCGATCCACAACAAAGAATCGGAGTTCGCCGAGTTCTACGCGAACGTGATCTACGAGGCGAAAGCTGTACTGTTGGAAGACTACCACGTGATATCGTACGGCTGCCCGTTCCGGGTAACCCCTGAGAACGGACTTTTGGTCACCGTGCCAGAGTACAACATGCGGGGGATTATCCCAAAAGACAAGGTTGCCGCCAGCGACGAGATCGTTGAGTTCTATAGTGGAAAAGACGCGCCGCAGAGTATCAACATCATCATGATCTTCCATCGGCGATCCGCCATCAATGATGCGATGGACTTTATGGGCTCGCCGTTCTTTTACCCACTGAAGTATGCAAAGCTCGTACAACGAGTGGCAAAAAGCGTAGTCCCGGCGTTCAGCCCGACGAAGATCAAGGATGCATCTCTGGCCGAGAGAGTTGCCGACATCGACGCGGTGCTGCAGCTCAAGAGACAGCTTTTGACTATTGACATAGACGACACCATCCTGTTCTTCACAGAGATGCTCGCTGTGACTGTCACTCAGAAAGACTTTCGCAAGCTGACAGCCGACTTTCTGAACGGGTTTCTCAACGATGAGGGCGTCAATCCGAAAGACGCGGAAGCGACGGCGATCGCGAAGTTGATGAAGCATGGAAAGATCGATCTGTTTTACACTCCGCCGACGACAGCGCTCGACGAAGATAGGCTCGTGCAGTTGCTGAACAATACGGAGAGGATGCTGGCGGATATCTGTGCAAGCAAAAATAACACGATCTCGTTTCTGCCCTGTTTCCCAGGCACAAAGCTCTGCGAGCAGCTGATCTCCGTTTTGACGACCGTAGCGAAAGTCTTTCTCATCTATTTGCCGGTGATCCCGGTCAACAGCTTTACGTGCATTATCGCGGTGCTCGAGCGTACGGGAAGTTCGCCGGTTGAGATTGGTAAAGACGTTGTCTCGCTGTGGAAGATAGCGGACAAAAAGAGCATGCACACGATCGACGGGTTCAACTTCGAGAGCATGAGCAGGATCATCGACTTTATGAGCAACATGCGGGGCACGAAAAAAATGTTCAGGGAGCGGATCCCGAAGATGGATAATCCGCTGTACACGATATATATGGCTGAGAAGGATAAAGCGCTAGAAAGGTTGGTCGAAGGAATGAAGGAGGATACCTAGAGTTCGCCCGTCAGCCCGTCAGCCCGCGGCAGCGTTACAGAAAGCGCGCACAGAGTCTTTTGAGACTCGCACTCACCACGTCTGGTGGAACGTCCATTTTTTTTGCTATGACATCCTCGTCGGCCTTCTCGTCGTCCAGTATGATCTTCGAAACTGCAGCGTCTGTCGCCTCGATTTTCAGTCGGCGTCTCAGCTGCGGGATCTTCGACTTTCGTACCTCCGGAAACGGGTTGTTCGCAAAAGGTTCGGCGTGACTGAGCATCCATATAAATACCGTTGACCGATTGATCGACTCTTTCTCCTCGTCCGTTGGCGAGAATTCTCCGCACGACGGGTCCGGCAGGAATATCGAGATCTTGACTGAATCCTGGAACAGCGCGGCATCTGGCATGATGTACAGCACTTTTGACCCCTTCGCTTTTACCGCCACGTGCGAGACTAATCTATCGCCGATCGCTAACTCGCTCATCGCGTTCACCATTTCGAACGGGAACGGGCAGTCGAACATGTACGTGCGATACGCCGTCTCGTTCAGTAAAAAGTCGAACAGCGCGCTGGCAATCCAGGTAACTTGGGCTGGCGAATACAGTCGCTTCATCATCGCTTCGAAAGCTTGGAGGCTTCCCGCCGTCAGTTTCGGCAAGCTGATAGACTCTGTGCAATAGTCAAGTTGTCTGCGGGTCCGGATTTTCCAGCTCTTGGCGTCGAACACTGACGGACCGTTGAAATCGAAGGGTAAAAGCTCTCTCGGATCCATCGAGGAAGAGTCTATCTCGTTATCGAGAGCGACCTGTTCCACGACGTAGTCTATATTCAACCGCTGCTCCTTCGCCTTTTTACTGACAGTGAGTTGCTCCACGCGGACGTTCTTCAGCAGCTTGACCACCTCTTTGTACAGGTTGATCTTGACCCACAGGCAGAGATTATCGTCGTACTCGTAATCGACTTCTTCGGCGATGTGTACGAACTTCAACTTTCTGGCAAGATGCATTAGCGTCTCGTTCTGCTCTGCCGGTTCCGCTGGTTCTGTCGGTGCTGTCGGTTCTGGCTCCATCGGGTTTGCAACTGTCGACTACTGTCATTAATTTTTGCAAGGCGACGCGGTGGCAGCAAAAAAAAATGTGTGGTGTGTCTGTGATCTGTTTGCTCGGTGTATGGTGGGTTCTGTGGATCTGACCGGGTTGATTTTTTGCTTACTTAGCCGCGTCTGAATCTTCCTTCTGGCCTGCCAGGAGGAGGTCTTGCTCGAGTTGCTTCTTCTTCAGAATAACGAGCTTGTCGTTTGCTTCAATGCTGTCTTCGCGACGGGCCATGTCGCCCTCGTGGTTGATAACTGGATCATCCCACGCTGCGTCTGCAGGAGCCAGTGGGGCCAATGCTGCGCTTTTTGCCGATGCCTTCTTGATCGGCGGTGGGACTGGGATCCCGTCTGTTCCGTTGTCGCGCTTGTGCGCAACCGTGAGCTCCAAAGTGACGCCGTTTGGAGGAGGGCAGATTCGTCTCGGAGACGAGATTGGTTCTGCCGGTGGCGGGCTCTTTTTCTCTTCAGCCGCGATCGCTGCTAGCGCAGGGAATTCTGCAGCTGGCGGAGGAGGCGGAGGAGGAGGTTGAGGGACCGATGAGCTGCTAGCACTGCTGCTAGAGCTGGAACTCGTGCTGGTCGTGGCCGTGGCCATCTGGGCCGTCGGGGCGACGGTGGCGCTTTTGCTGAGACATTTGGCAATGTCTGTCTTCAGCGATTCTGCTTGCGCCGTCAGAATCACGAGCTCTTTCGCTTTGACGAGAGCTATGCGGATAGATTCCGTCTTCGTCGGATCGGACTTTCTAGCCTTCTCGATTGCTCGAGAGTACTCTGCAATGCACGTTGAATCTCTTGCAGTAGAATAGACCTTCGCGGTCTGAACAAGGCGCTTGAGATCGCCGCCTTTCATCGCTTCCGAAACGAGTCCGGAAACGCACGCTTGCACGTCGTGTGCAACGGAAGGAGCCGTCTGGTTAATGGCTTTACAGACTTCTGCGATCGCATTCGAAAGGATCATGATCTTGTCGATCGGAATGATCTTGAGCGCTTGCGCGATTGTGCCGATCATGGCAGACGCGTACTCTTGCGTTTGAGGGGAATCAAGGGAAACCTGGAGCGCGTTGATATCTTCCACGGACGCCGTATACAAGAATGACGGAAGATTGTCAATCGTGAACGATTGATCGCGCATGGGTGCCGCGGCAGTGGGCATTATGCTTTTGGAAGCCCACGGCGTAACCGAGCTGCGGTTGATACCAGCACTGGCGATGCCTGCCCACGTCTTTTGCTGCCCACCCTGAAGGCCGAAGGTGACTTTTGGGCCTCCACTCGCAGGAAACGAGACTTTCCCACCACCGAACTTTCCAGCCGCTCTGTTCTTCAAGCCATCGAAAGCAGACTGCATTTTTACCGAATGATAGATGAAAATCAACAACCAGAAGAGATGGATCAAAGACGATCTAACTGGCATCTTCGAATAACTTAAATCAATTTTTGAAGCATTCTCTCCGGTAAAAAGCGCATTCTCAGAAAGGCATGGATAGGTTCCCCACTCAGAACAACACCAGGTTTTATCAGGCAATCACTCGGCTGCTGAAAGGCCACGAAGAATCGATCGCGGGTCTGCAAAAAGAGATCGACGAGACTGGCTGGAAAGGCCGCAAGCCGAAAAGGCATCAATGGTACTGCTACGACTATATCGTCAATGGCGGCAATCGGAGCCTGATCCTGTACCACGATATGGGGCAGGGAAAGACGTGGACGTCGGTTCTGATCTCGGAAGCTCTCGGCATGAACAACATTGTCATCTCGCCGATCGGAACCCAACGGTCCTTTTTCTTCGAGATCGCCGTCCACAAAAAGCTGATCGATCCGCACGAGGATCTCGGGAAGATCACGCCCGAACGGTACCGGAAGATCAACGCGATAATCAACAAGACGTACACTTTCGTCCCGATGAAGTCCTCGAACATGGTCAAGATCTTCGAGCAAGTATCGAAGCCGATCGATATGGAATTTCACTACGAGACGAAAGAGATCGGCGAGCTAGACAACACTTGCGTCATCATCGACGAGGCTCACGATTTCGCCGTCAGCGTGAAGAACGGTTCCAAGAACGCGTATCGTATCTTCGAAAAGATCATCAACTCGAAGAACGTGCGCCTTCTTTTGCTCAGCGGTACTCCGATCGTGAACACGTCGTACGAATTTGCGCTCCTCGCGATCATGGCGAGAGGTCCGATGAAAGTTGGAAAGACGATTCTGTACGCGTTCCCGGACAACAGCGAAGACTTTTTCAAGATGTACTTCATGGACCACAAGTTCATCAACAAGCGAAAGTTCCAGGAACGAATCGCCGGACTCATCAGCTACGTCGGACTTTCGGCCGAGACGAAAACGGACATGCCCGAGAAAAAGGACATGATCGAGGTTCGCGTGGAGATGTCGCCGAAACAATGGAAGAGTTACACGACTTTTCGCCAGCTAGAGATCGAACAGGAGAAGGTTATCCGCAAAAAGGGGAGCAACAGTGGCGGCCGTTTCTCCGTGAAGAAGAGCGCCTACGGCGGGAACTTTCGAGCTTTTACCCGCCAGATCTGCAATTACGCGCTGCCAGAATACGTGGATCGTCTCGCGAAAGACCCGTTCGCGCAGATCAAGGATGAGGATCTTTCGGCGAACCTCGCGGAGTACGCTCCGAAAGCCATGGAGTTGATCAAACTGCTGGACGCGAGCAAGGATATGGTTTCTATCGTCTACAGCGACTTCACCCATGCCGGCGGCATTCAATCGTACGCGAGAGCCCTGGAGTTGCACGGGTATCAGAACCGCGAGAAGGGCAACAAGCCAGGAATGAACTTCGTGATATGGACGAGCGAGACGAACGAGCTGAAACGAAAGTTCATCCAGGAGCTCGAGTGGTCGAAAGAGAACGTCCGAGGAAAAGAGCTGCGCGTCATTTTCCTGAGCAGAGTCGGCTCGCAAGGTTTGAACTTTCGATACATCCGGCAGGTCATTCTCATCGAGCCTTTTTGGAACATGACCCGTATTTTGCAGACGATTGCCCGCGGCACGCGTATCGGCAGTCACAAAGATCTGCCGGAGAAGGAACGGAACGTCACGCCCTACATTCTGCTCTCAACGATGCCCATCAAAGAGTTTGAAGGCGAGACGATGTCGACGGACGAGTTTATCTACAACAGCGCGATGACAGAGTCGGTTGAAAATGCGCCGGTGCTGGAGGCTATTCGCGAGACGAGTATTCATTGCCAGCTGACTGACGATTCCGATTGTTTCCAATGTTCGGCATCCAGCAAAGACGCGCCGATATTCGATCCGAATCCGGTTATCCATTTCAAGTCTGACAGTGTGTGTCTCGCGTAGTTCGCCTGCGGCGGGCCGGCGGGCCGGCGGGCCGCTGAGCTTTTTTCGCCTCATCGTCAAAAGATGGGGAACAGCGCCTGGATCAGAGTTCATTACGATACGAATAACTGCACAGCGACTGCGAGCTTTCTGAAAGACAACAGACGGTTAGACGTTGTGGTGGATGACGACGTTGGGATCACTTTTTACCGGGCGAACTTCGAGGGCGTGCCGATCCTGAAGAGCAAATGTACGCTGCCGCGACCGAAAGGTCCGCCAACGATAACAATGCAAGGGGATAGAATCTTGGTAGCGGGAACCCCTGTCGACAAAAAGATAATGGAACGTATGCTCGATGTAGACTGAAAAGCCCTGCGGGCGGCCCGCAGGGCTCTCTTTTTGCTGACACGGGCTCGCTCGCAAAAAGTGAACAACTTACGCCCCGTCCATCAGTGTTCAATCGTTCGCTAGTTCATTCGTTGACGTTTTCCAGTTCCCTCGGTTATCATGCAATCGAAAGCTCTCAGTTTCAAGAAGGTGCAAGAGATCGTTATGACGGTCAAGCAAGCATACGTTGCTCAGACGCCAGACTTCTTCATCCCAGACGATATGGCCGATAACGAAGACAATGCCACCGCGCTTCTCTACGCTTTTTCGCGACAGATCCCCGACGGCCACGTTCATTTCAGCTGGGATCTCGCACTGCCGATGGCTCTGATTTACCGCCGCGGCAAACTTTTCATCCGTCGCTGCCTCACCGAACTGCGCTATCCCTGCGAACAACCTATCCAGGCGGTCGACTACACGTTCAGAGGTAAAAAGTACTTCAACGCCGACCCCAATGAATGGCTCGACTCCTTTCTCCCTGCAGACCCTTTTGGCCCAGCATCTGCCGTCGGCACCGACGCACACAGGGCTTTCGTCTGCGAAACCATGCGCAACCTGCCAGACTGCCCGCGTCTCATTCCTCTCCCGAGCGGGTTTCGCATCGGAAACATCAAGTACTTCTTTCCGATAATCGACTTACGCCACCTCGATCCGTACGATGCCCCGAAGTACGTCGTCGATGAATGCGGTCGCAAGGTCCGAAAGTGGCTCCCCGAACCGATGCCGCGTTACCACCTCAGTCTGACGTCACCGCACGATAGAAATGTGGAAGCCAGTTTCAGCAAGGACAGCGGAGTGCTCAAGCTCAGGCTCCCGACTTTTACCGTCGACTGCGACACCGACGACTACCTGGAGGAATCGATGACTTACATCATCCGGAAGCTCCACGAGGAAAAGTGCGGGTTCGACGCCGTGACGCACGTAACCGTCGACCTTTCCGGCAATGGTGGCGGCGACACAAACATGGCGACCTACTTCTTCCACTTCATCACTGGGATCAAAGTGGGTGCGCTCGTCAAAGAGATCAATCTCCATCAGGTTGTCCTCGACAGAGCGAACGATCCCAACCCGCCGGATCCTTCTGACGTCGGCGCGTACGTGCGCCACATGCAGCAAATGCACAACAAGGATGGGCACAGAATCCTCGATGTGTCTCGCAGAATGACCCTCTGCACGTTCACTCTTCCGAACGTCGAATCTGTCGAGATCGTTCACAACGTGCACACTTACAGCGCAGCGCACGTCCTCATGACCCTCTTCGAGATCTCCAAGTGGAAGCCGGGTCACGTAAGAATCGTCTCCGCAGACGGCGTGCCCTCCGAGAAGTGCATGTACACGAACGTCGGCCTTTTGTTCGAAAACGACGGCTTCCAGTTCTCCGTGCCTATCTCTCGCACGGTTAGCTATATCGTGGATGGCAAGCTGATTAACGCCAGTCCGAAATACTTCATGCCTTGAGAGAACCCCGCGGCCAGCAGTGAAAAACCAAAAACAAAACAAAAATGATTGGTCTTTTTCGCTCGCCCGGCTCTCAAAAGTTGAACGGCTTACCGTCAGCCGGCAGTAGCCTCTAGCTATTAGCCCAAACACAACCTGAACCCTCGTGGTCCACGTTCTTGTTTTCCATCCAACCTTTCCATCCGAGCTTTCTATCCATGTCTGTAGTCTACGGTACGTTCGTTCAGAGTGAAGCTGTTGCGAAGGTCAGCGAGAAGCTCGCAGAGATCATCGAGCTCAAACAGGAGTCCGGTAAAAAGCTGACCCTTCTGCGTGAGCAGATCAATGGAGCCAATAAAGCCCTCGCCGAATGTGCCTACAGCTCGCGAAAAGGTGCCACTATCGTCACCGAGCTGCAACGCAAACGGGACGAGATCGTCAGTGAAAGCGACATCGCTATCGCCGACCTCGAAGAAGAGGTTAACGCGCTAGAGCAAGAAATCGCCCGCCGCAAAGCACTCCCTCCTACTCCAGCATTCTTGTCAGTCAAGAACGATGTCGAGGCTTTTGCGCGCGTCTACCAGGGCCCCTTTTGCGACCCAGAGCAGAAGTTCGTCCACCATGCAGATGATAAAGCGGGCACCGCATTATATCTCCGCACAGTCCTTTCAACGCACGATATACACTGCTACGGTTACGTCGAAGGGCGCTATCCAGTGGAATTCGGATACGCCTGCACCGAGGACGGAGTGTTCCTCACGGTCGATAAAATCGTCAGCCACCTGGCTGATGGCATCCCCCTTGGAATCGTCACCAGCATCGACTTCCAGTTCGGATCGACTTTTCACGAAGAGGCTACCATCGAAGAGTTCTTCGACGCTTTCGGACTGCCAGATATCGCTATCGAACGTGGCCATTACGCACAACGGCTTGTCCTCATCGATAGACTCAACAGTGGGACGAGCTTCCACGCCTCCGTCATGCCGATCATCACGCGCGTCGAAATCGACGACGAATGGTACGACTTGGAATCCCGTCTCGCAAACTCCCCAGAGTGGATCAGCAATCTCATCCAATCCCCACCCTTCAACGAGACGCCCACTTTTGACGCCGACGTGCGAAATCAAACCATCACCATCAAGATCCCAACCTTCACGGGAGAATGGAAGGCTTGGGCGACAGAGCTCCAAGCTGTCGCCGACGCTTTCGGCCCTCCAGCCACTTGGCCCACTCTGCAAAAAGTGGTCATCGATCTCCGCGGAAATCGCGGTGGAGCCCCAGACCTCGCGGTGAATTTGTATACCGCCATCACTTACGACCTTACCGAATCGTACACCGAACTGTCGGTCGTCACCGACGAACTACGCGCCCACATGACTGAGCTGATCACAGCAAGTGGTCACGCTGCAGGCAGCCGTCGCGAGAAGATGCAACTGTGCCTGACGATGCCGCAGCACGCATACCTCAACGGAGAAGCGTACGCTGACGAATCTCCGTCCTGGCACGTTGAGGGCATTATCCCAGAAGCCCTCCGATACGAGATTCTCTACGACAAACACACGTTCAGCTCGGCGCTCCTCTTCATGAGGCTGTTCCTCGAACGCTGTCCGAGCAAGACCACTTTTGATGGAGGTCTCCTCCCGTGCTCACTGATCGACGTTTGCACGTGCACTGGAGATCCACTTTCCATCAACGCTCGTTACATGTACGTTGCGAACGTGCGCGGAAGCGAGATAGAGTTCGATCCGTCGGACCGTCTCAAATGGCAGCCCGCAGCCGTTCCAAACACTGTCAACCCGGATTTGCCCCAAGACATCAATGCGAAAGGCACAGTTGTGCCTCACTATCCTGAGCCTACCACTACCGTCTCAGCTACCGAGTTCCAGGATAGAGTGAAGATTGTGGCCGCAGCAGGTTTCTACACCGACGGCCTGGTTCAATAAATGCGACACCTTCAGGTGGTGGCGCGCTTTTACCCCAGCTCCCCGACTCCAACCCATTGTTCAATAGTTCCCACAGCGGTGACTGACCCTTCCCTCCTCCCTGCTTTCGACCCCAGTACGAAGAAAGCAACAAAAACCAAAACAAAAAAAAAAGGTTTTCTTTTTTGCTGCCATCGCTCGTTATGCCGCTGGATCTCAAAAGTTGAATGGCTTAGCACTGGTCAGCAGTAGCCCCGTAGCTATTAGCCCAAACACAACCTGAACCCTCGTGGTCCACGTTCTTGTTTTCCAGTTTCTCTTTCCAGTTTCCTAGCTCTCTCCATCATGCAGACCAGTATGTACCTCAGAAGTGAAGCCGTTACGGCACTCAATGCGGGACTTGCATCTATCATCGAGGCAAGAAGCGAAGCCGACGGAAAGTTGGCAGACGTGCGCGAAAGGCTCAATGCCGTCAATGCCAGCCTCGCCGAATGCGGTAAAAAGCCACCAACCGCCGAGACCCTTCGCCTCCAAGCTGAATATCAAACTACTGTCCTCCGTTTGGCCGACGAGCAGCGCTGCATCGCTGATCAAAGAGACATCACTATCCGCGACATCGAAAGAGCGCTCGCCAGGATCCGGGCAGAGATCGCGCGCAGAGACGCCCTTCCTCGCAGTGCCCCTTTCGATAAGGTTGCCTCCGATGTAGCTGATTTCGCCGAGATCTACCAGGGCCCTTTTTGCGAAACGGGCATGAACTCCGTGCATCATGCGGACGATAATGCGTTATACGCACTCTTCCGCCGCGCAGTGTTCTCGACGAACGATTTGCATTGCAGCTGCGGTTTCGAATCCCTCTATCCGATCGAATTCGGGTATGCCTGCACCGCCAATGGCGTGTTCCTCACGGTTGACAAGATCGTCAGCCACTTCGCCGACAACGTGCCTCTCGGAGTCATCACATCCCTCTCGTACCAGTACGGCAGCACATTGTACGAACATGCGACCGCAGAACAGTTCTTCGACGCTTTCGAAGTGCCAGACGTTTCTATCGATCGTGCGCATTACTCGCAACGCCTGCTCATTCTCAGACGGATCAACAGAAGCACGAGCAGCTACGCGACCATTATGCCAGTGATCCAGACTATCGAAGTCGAAGGGAAGTCGTACGACGTCGATCCGTACTTCGTGAAATCCCAGGAGTGGAAAGACAACGTCATCGCTCTTCCGCCTCCCAATCCGACTCCCACTTTTGACTTCGACCTGATCGCCGACGTGCTCACCATCAAGATTCCAAAGTTCGCAGGCGACTGGAAAGATTGGGAGCGCGAGCTCAAGGCAGCGATCGACAGAGGATTCGGCCCACCATCTTTGTGGACGTCTCCCATGCAAAAAGTGGTCATCGATCTCCGCGGCAACCGAGGTGGAGACCCGATGCTCGCGTTCAATTTGTACGCGGCCATTACTGGCGATACCGTGAAACAGGACTTCATCACCACCGTCGTCAGTAACGCACTGAGAAAGCATAATGCGTACATGGCGGCAAATCATATCGGAATAGCCGATCGTGTCAAGATGTTGGACTATTACCTGACAATCCCACAACACGCATACAGCGACGGAGAATCGTTCAACGAGGTCTTTACCCAACTCCGCATCCGCCGCATCATGCCAGAGGCACTCAAATACGAGATCTTGTTCGACAAAGACACGTACAGCTCCTCGAACATTCTGATGCGCCTGTTCTTCAGACGTCAGCGCGCCAAGACCACTTTTGACGGAGGTCTACTTCCGTGTGCGACTATCGACGTCTGCACTGCGTCCGGAAGTCTGCTGTACAACGACGCTCAGTATATGAGCGTCTCGGATGTTCGTTCTACCAGGATTGAGTTCGAGAACGGCGACATTCTGCCCTCACTTCCACTCGTCATCTGCAACGATGCAAATCCGTTCCCTCCGCCCGAAATCAAGAAGCCGAACGCTATCGCCATGGTTTTACACCCTGCGACCGTTCGGCTCACTGAAGCGGAGTTCCAAGCAAGGCTCGCTGCAGGCGCAGCGACCGGTCATCCCAGCTCGACCCTGGTTCGATAAATGCCGACACCTTCAGGTGGTGCCAGCGCTTTTGCCCCAACGGCTCCCCGTCCACACTGCTCCCGGTTCCCCGGTTCCCCAGCTCCCGACTCCAACCCATTGTTCAATAGTTCCCACAGCGGCGACCGACCCTTCCCCTACTGCCCACTGTCCTCCAGTTTTGACCCCAGAGAGAGATAGAAGCAACAAAACCAAAAAAAAAAGTTTTTTTTTGTCGCCATTCCTCATTATGCCCATGATTCTCAAAAGTTGAACGCCTTACGTGAGCCTTATCAGTAGCAACCGCTATCGACCATCCGTCAGCCCCTTTGGAGCCGACCGTTTGTCTTCGGACTATCCTTTTCTATTCGATACCGTTTGCTTCAGCCTTCTCGGATATCATGGCAGCCATTCCAGTAGTTCCAGCAGTTCCAGCAGTTCCAGCAGTTCCAGCAGTTCCAGCAGTCCCAGCAGTCCCAGTTCCCGAACCGACCTTCTGCCTAGTGGACGCAGTCGAAGAAGCAAAAAGCCTTTCCGCCCGCATCATCCAGATCAATAACGACGCCGACACCAAGGTCCATCAGTACGAAGCCAAGCGTAATGAGATCATGGCTCTGATCGCAGCTTCCGACGCCGTCGATCAAAAGGCGATCCAGGCCGTCGAGGAAGAACGCCGTGCCTTCGCCAACCTGATGGCCATGACCCCCGTCCAATCCGCAGAGGAGAAAGCCAGAAACGATACCCACGCTTTCGTCCTGCAACTGCGCCTCAGTGCCCGTCAGCACGACAGCCAAGCCCTCCACGACACACGCACTGAGAGCCTCAGACAGATTACCGCCAACATTGACGCAGCTCGCGCTGCAGCTGTCCAACAGGCCACTGCCGTTCAGCACGAAATTGACGAGAAGAACGCCCTCATCGCGCAAAAGACCAACGCTCCGGCAACGCCAGAGTGGACCGCCGCCACGGCTTTTGTGCAGACGATGATGGAAAACTGCACCTCGTTCCTCAAGGCCATGAACGCCGACGACATTCACCCGGCGGACACAAATGCCCACAAGGCCCTTCTGGTTCGTGCCGTCCTTTCGGTCTCCGACAACCACAACCACATTGACTTGGAAGCAAGATACCCGGTCGAATTTGACTACGTGTCCCTCGTAACTGGCTTCCATCTCAACATTACTCGCGTCAAGCACCAGTCCGCTGCGGGCGTTCATACCGGACTCGTCAACAGACTGACGTTCAAGTACAAGACCAAGACTTATACGAACGTGCTATTCTCGGACTTCTTCCGTTCGTTCCGCATCAAACCCCTCTACGTCAGGGGCGCTTACGCAGCTCAATGTGTAAGCTTGATCGTGAGTCTCAACCATGAGACTTCCTTGGATCCGATGGTGATGCCAATCATCACCGACGTCCAAGTGAATGGCGCTTGGTACAGCATCGCGCCTATCGACGAAGCACATTGGTCTGCGGGATACATCCCGCCTCCGCCACCTGCCTACGCCGATTTCCACGTGCAGGCGAGAGTCTCCACGCGAACAATGACCATCACCGTCCCAACTTTCGTCACCGCGTGGGCTCCGATGGAGACGATGATCAGAGACTACGTGCGCGCCGCATTCCCCCTGCCACTGACAGATCCCCTCTTCCGCCTGACGAAAGTCACCATCGACCTCCGCGGCAATGGAGGTGGATGCTACGAAGTCGCACACCGGCTTTTTACCGCCATCACCGGCAAGGCCAGCAACGAAGAGATCAAAGTCAACAACGTCATGACTCCTGCCCTGCGCGCAAAAGCGGCAGAGAATCTCGTGCCCCTTATTCCGGATCGCTGTCTGGAATACATCCACGTCTACAGTCGCCTCGTCCAGAATCCCGTTCAAGACGGCGAAAGTGTGAACACTTTTGACGCGTTCCCGCAAGCCACCCTCATGCACAAAGCGAACGTGTACGAAATTCTGTACGACATCAAGACCTTCAGCGCCTCCAACGCATTCATGCGCCTGTTCAAGACGTACGTCCCGGATACCATTTTCAACGGCGGTACCCTGCCATGCTCGAATCTTGATCAGCTCACGGCCAGCGGCTTAGTGATCGACTCCCGTTTCTCCACGGTCCACGTCTCAGTCATGAGAAAATCAGAGTCGTTCAATGTCGAGAATGGGTTTCGAACGCACACCGTCTACGAACCGCTCGTTCTCCCGAACACGGTGAACCGCAACGCTCCACCCATGGTTGCACTGCATGGTGGTGAAGCGCCACACGCACGTGTCGCCACCGTCCCAACCGCGCCTGCCACTTTGAATGCCCGTGCCGCAGAAGCACGCGCCCTTGGCATCGACGTGACCAAATGGTGCCTCTAGCCAGCACCCAACGCTAACGCTTGCCCTGTGCTCTCGGGGATAGTGAGAGCTTTTGCCCAGTTACACACACAGTCAGACAACAGTCAGCATCACAGGACCATACAGTTAGATCCCCAGTTGAGTCTTCCCGGTTTTCTCTTCTCCTCCGATCCCGCGCTTCCCTCCTGCTGCAAAAAATACCTCAAACACAAAAAAAAAAAAGGTATTTTTTGGTCCGCACCCACCATTCGCCAGCAGGCCTGCCGCAGGCATTAACCCCGAAGGGCGTTCCGGCAAAAAGTGAACCCGTTACCGGTCAGTTATCAGGAGAACTAGCAAGCGAAGCCATGTCTATCAGCAAAGAGTACTGCGAGTTCGTTGAAGTAGTTCGTTCAAGCCACCCGTTTTCGGATGGCATGTCGTTTCCAATCCCGGAGGGAAAGACCCGTGAAGCAGATATTGATGCGGTGTTTGAATTCATCCGAGCATTCCAGGATCCGCATTTCATGGTGTACGGGGCGAAAGGTGCCCCAGAGTGCAAACTTGCCGTCCGTTATCAGAATGGTATGCTAGTCGTGACGAAAGCCGACAAGAACCTGCCGATCGATACGATTATTACCCACGTGAACTTCGTCTACAGGGGCAAAAGCTACGATCTCACGCCTGTCGACTTCTATCTGGACGCTGAGACTTGCGTAACCCGTTCGAAGAAAGACCCCTTTCGATACCGTCCCGACACAGCGAGTTTCTGCCTCGACTACTATTGCCCGGACATCCACCCATCCGTCCTCGACGTCTACGTGGAAGGCAAAAAGATCCCTGTCCCCTGGCACGTGCCAGAGCCCGAACCCGAGCCGCAGAAAGCCCCGAAGCCTAGGAAACCGGCTCGGATCGGATTCAGCTTTTTACCGGAGACCGCGACTACGACGATCGTCATTCCGAATTTCGATATGACAGTCGGTCAGTTCGAGGGGCAGATCAAAGCAAACCGCGAGACGATCAGCAAAGCCAAGCACCTCGTCATCGACCTCAGAGGCAATGGCGGAGGAAACGCGAGATTGGCAAGATGCTTCTTCGCAATGCTCACCGGTCTGGAAATCAACTACACTCTCACGATCGAGATGTTGAACCCGACGGTCCTCGATAGAATGGAGAAAGCCGTTTTCAGAGACGGAGAACGCCATTCGGACGAGCACATGGACGATAGTATCCGCTCGTACTACGTCAACAACCCCAAGCACGACATGAACGTCTGCGACAAAGCGCGCAACGCTTCCAATCCTCCGAGTTTCTACCTCCCGCTCTTCGAGAGTTACACGTTCATGTTCGACATCCAGACTGTAAGCGCGTCGTTCTTCCTGATGAACCTCTTTCGAATCTCCGGCTGGAAGGAAGACCGCGTCTTTTACGAAAGCAACGACATATCGGCACGCACCGAAAGTACGTTCAACCCGACCAAGTACACTCTCGAAAGTGGCCTCGTACTTCTGATCCCATCCGGCTTTTGCCCAGTAGTCGGCATCGACGGTTACGAATACCAGAACGACCCCGCTCCGATCGTTCCGAACAGAAGCGCACGCGAATAGGAGCCGCAGGCGACACACCACACAGACAAAACCCACACACAAAAACAAAACAAAAAGTAAGGGTCTTTTTTGTCTTGAAGCTCCCTGGGCAATGAACAACATGAACGCGGAAACCCTTGAGCAGATGGACGCCAAGTATTTCGACGAGCATCCGGACGTATGGTGCTACCTGCGAGAACCCCTCTCGGGAGAGATGGACTGCGCGGCAAAAGACGGACTCCACATCGCGATGGTCGTTCTGACTAGCAAGGGGGGCCTCAAAAAGTGCGTCCATCTGAGCTTCGAAGGCGGGATAGACGCGACGTTACTGTACAAATTAATGCCGATCGCCGTACAATCATGGACGGAAGAAGAGTCAGAAGAATTGCTAGCATACTTTCAGAAAGGATGCACGGACTTCGCCTAGTTGTCGATTCGCGAGAAAGAGATATCAGCCCGCTCCTGAAGAACCCACTGACGATTATGGTCAATGTTGGAGATTTCCTTTTTGCCACTTCAGACTCGATCGTGCGCATCTACGAGAGAAAAGCCTTCCCGGATTTCGTCAGCTCACTAGTCGATAACCGCCTGTTCGAGCAGGTAAAAAGGATGATCGATACTGTCGGAGAAGAGTTCACTTTCCTGCTGCTCGAGGGGAAGGAGTTCCTGGAACGGGACGATATCCGCGGAATGAGCAGAAGCGCTATCGACGGGGCGATCAGTTTCTGCGACAGCGTCGGGATCCATCTGCTGTACTCGCGCGATCGCGAAGATTCTGCAAGGATTATCCAGTCCGCCTTCGATCACATCGTGAGTGGAAAAACGAAGCTGAAGGGCATCTCGAGCAGAAAGATCGCTGACAAGGGAGGTCGGCTTTTTATCGAAGTGCAGAAAGACTTGTTAACGGCCCTTCCGTCAATAGGAGACGACAGAGCGTTCGCGATCTTGAAAGAGTACGGCACTGTGAAGTCTTTTTTCGACTCAATGGACGACGAGGAAGACTTCTGTGCGAGACTCGGGGAAGTACGCGGTATCAGCGCGAAAGCCGCGCGGCTGATTTTCAAGATCGTTCACGGAATCGACGACGGCACAAAGATAGATGGCGGCATGAAAGCCGAGATACAGAAGATCTGCGCCCTCGTCGCAAAAAGCTGCCGAGCCGCCGCACAGGACGATGGGGCTGACGAAGACGAGGAGTCGAAAGATTGAGGCTCGCGCGGCGGGCCAACCGATCATGCGTGCAACGATTTCAATCTCCAGCTCCGCGCGGCAGCGATGCCGCGTGGGGCTAAACTTTTGTCGTCACAGCTCAGAAGCATGAAATCCATCAACGAGTATAACGTTTACACGCTGCCATCGCTCGCCGCGGGCAATGCCGCAGATGAACTTACCATCGGCGAGGATCGAAAGATCGCCTACGTCGTGAAAGACGGGATGATCGCCGTTCCGAGATTCTACGGGCTATCGCATTTCGGCCGACCGGACGTCGACAAATCCACAGAGGGAAAACCAATCGGCATCGATCTATCGGGCGTATTGCTGCGGTCTCACCAGAAAAAGATCCTCCTCGACACGATCGCCTCTTTGCGCGCGAACAACGGCGCCATCATCGTCGCGCCAACCGGCATCGGTAAAACCGTTCTCGCTTTGTATCTGATCTCGGTGTTCAAAGTCAGGACGTTAGTCATCACCACCAGTGTAGCGCTCGCGCAGCAGTGGAAAAAGTCGTTCCGAGAAATGACCACCTGCACCGATATCGGCGTTCTCGGCGGGTCGAAGAAAGAAGTCGATCACGATATCATAGTAGCGGTGATTCAGTCGGTGTCTCCGCAGACGATCGGTTCGGCAGTTGATGAGATCGGGCTGGTAGTTTACGACGAGGTGCACCACATGGCGGCAGACACTTTCTTTCGGAGACTCACCATGACGAGACCGCGCTTTTTACTGGGCCTCACTGCCACTCCGATCAGGAGAGACCGGCTGGAGAAGATGTTTGTGTACTCGATCGGCCCGATGATCAAATGCGCCGACGATAGAAAGTTCGACGTGCACGTTTTCGTGACGAAGCTGATCTACAAACCCCGCCCGATAGAGATCTTCGCCGACTTCATGAAAGCGCTTTCGTCAAACGTTCGTCGAACGGCTTTTCAGTGCAACCTGATCGCGCAAATAGTCCGCGAGCGGCCAATCCCGGGAGGCGTACTCGTAACGACCCACGAAGTTCGGCACTCAATGCAGGTATTCATGCTCCTGCGAGAACTCCTCCCGGAGATGAAGATCGCGATCGTGTACGGCAAAAGCCGCAAGTTCGATGGCGATGAAGATGTGATCGTTTCTGTCTACAAGTACTTCGGCGAGTCGATTTCGGTGAACGGGTTGAATACGCTTTTTATGCTCACGCCGATCAGCGGCGTAAAGGACGACAACGATATGATCGAGGGCTTTATAGCCCAAGTAATGGGCCGAGTAAAAAGGGACACATCCACCGAGATCCTGAAGAAGCTGATCTTCGACTTCATCGATCCGTACGGATACAGCCAAGGCATGTACAAAAAAAGAAGGACATACTTCGCTCAGAAGAAGCACAAGGTAACGGTTTCAGCCGTCAAATTCTCAGAGCCAGATCTGGAAAATACCTACGGCCGGAGCTTTCAGTCGGATGAATAGTGTATTGTCTTCCATCGCGATACTATCAATATCCGTCGCCTCGGAGATGAGCAGATCGAACGAACGTTTCACCAGCGCGACACCGTGAGAAGACAGAAAGACGGTCACGCGGCTGAATTCCAGTTCGTGCCAAGGATAAACGTCTCTTTCTATTATCATCGTGACACTGATTCCGTCGATTGCCGTCGTCGACACCGAAAACGGTGAGAGCATTTTCTCAACGATATCATCTACCTGAACGTACGAGCAACGGGCGATTCCTTTTTTTGTCGAGGCAGTCTTCGTGTCGACGGAAATGAAGATCCCCTTGCCGAAACATTGCGTCGTGAGAATCGGCCGGAACGAAACATAGCTCGACCGGCCTATTACCTTGACAGCTTTCGATTCGAGATACTCGTCGATGATCCTTTCGACGTCCAGAATGCAAGAGGTCCATTCTTCGAACATCCAGATAGCTTCCATTGCGGTAGGTTGGCTCTGCAGGCATATCCGGATTCAATTTTGTATCTAAAAGCCTCCGCCATTCGATCACAAGCAATGGATCCATCACACGGCAGAGATCCCGAAGACCCCGCAGCGTACGAGCCGGAGCTGGGCGATTCTATCGTCGAAAAACTCGAGTTGAACGTCGTCCCGTTCTGTTACAGAGGCCAATACAAACACATAGCTTTCGTCCGGGAAGACGGGAAAGAGGACGAGATCGTGATGCCGCCCGTTTGGGTAGGAGAAAGCCAAACCATGCTTCAGGTGGAAGCTTCGATAAACCAGTTACTTCCAGGCGGCACAACGGTTCTCCATAACGCCGTCCGAGAATGCACGACGGATCAGATAAACCTTCTGCTGGACGCGAAGGCTGATCCGAATTTCAAAGACGCGCTCGGATACACTCCGCTGTTCTTCGCCAGAAGCGTCGGCGCGATCTCTGACCTTGTCCGGGCAAAAGCCGACATCAACGCGAACGAAGGCGGCATGACGACCCTCATGCGTTCCGCGCAGAATGATGATTACCACTTGGCGCGTATCTTGCTGGATTTCGAACCGGACACGGAGATCGTCGATAAAAAGGGCTTCACTCCGCTGTACTACGCCAGGAGCACGATGTTGATCGACGTCTTGCTACACCATGGCGCTAACATCAACACGAGAACGGAGACGGGAGAAACCCCGCTGATGCATGCTATCCGTTCCGGAATCCATCACATCGCGAACCATCTTATCAAAGCGCAGGCAGACGTCAACGCCACGAATTGCGATGGCGAAACCGCTCTACACATTTCTCTATCGGCGGGGAGCGTTAGCAACGCACGATTCATCACGCCGATGAACGTCATGCAGGTAACCAACAGAGGAGACTCCGTTCTGCATATCGCGTACAGCAGACGAATGCTGTACAGCTACTGTTCGCTTCTGATAGACGGTCTGACGGCGACACGCGGAGAGATGACGAGAGCGCTGTCCGACTTTTTACCGGAGCCCGTGGTGTCGATCGTCCATGAATATCTGGATATCACCAATCTGCAAGACCGGTACGGTCAGACGGCGTTGATCCTTGCGGTAAAAAGCGGAGTCGGTCTCGATCAGTTAGCGCTTTTGATGAAACTGGAACCCGACCGAACTCTCAGAGACAGAAACGGCGACTCGGCGCCCGATCTGATCAAGCGGGATCCCGCTTGCGAACTTTACAGAGAAAGCCAGATAGCCATCGTGACTCAAACCCCGCCAGAATGTGCGATTTGTATGGAAACCGGCGGCGCGTACGCAGTGCTGACATGTCAGCACTGGTTCCATCTTGCATGCATCAGCGATTGGGCGGTCAAAAAGTGCACTTGTCCGACCTGTAGGCGCGCGATCGGGTACCAGTCTCGAGAGATCTGCATCCGCAAGCCGGCTGAGTGGCCGTGAGGCTCTGAGGCCGTGAGGCACAGAGGCGAGGTGGCAGCAAAAAAATAGTCAAGGTTGGGCGCGCTAGTCAAGTTGTAGCCCGAGAACTTCGTCTTTCGGCCACTCTTTCGACGCATCGAAATGGATCCATATAACTCCCGACTTGATGGAGTACATCACGCCGGAAGCATATTCTCCGAGCGTATTGGCTTCGCACGGAGTAAACATCCGTCTTTTCATCACCGTTGTCCCTTCGAGTTCGAAAAGCTCGAGCTCGTTCCGCCTTCCGGATATGCCGGAGAACAAGACGTAAGTCGCCTTTTTACGTTTGATCGTTGAGACGAACAGACGTTCGAACCGGCTCTCAAAAGCGTAGCCGTTGATACTGATCGTCCCGGGTGCATCGTCTCCGATGTGCACGCTGTTCTTCTCGGTGTTTACCGAGATAGATCTGCCGTCGGTCACTATCGCCGTGACCGGCAGAACGCTGGCGTGCGTGCCTTTCATAAAACTCGGCCGCACAATGGCCTTTCTTACGACGATCTCGGGCTTTACGTATTCCCCGACGATCGCGATCAGCTCCACGGGGAGCCGAGTCCACGACATGTACAGCGCTTCTTCTTCACGAAAGTTGCTGAATCTCATCATCTTTTGTAGCTTGACGCTCGAGACAGTCATCGTTAAATTTTTGCTGTTTCGGTCTTGCCACAGCAAAAAAATGGACCATTCTCACCGAGCCTCCGAGCCTCCGAGCCTCCGAGCCTCCGAGCCTCACGGCCTCTGAGCCACCGAGCGATCAGACAATCAGTTTGTAGCAGATCTCGCGGATCGAGATCGGGTTATCGTACTCAAGGATGATTATGTTCCCTTTCGTCAGACCGTACCACGCTGGCAACGGGTCACTCCTCAAAAGTTTCATCATTGCCGTCCCGTACTGGGCTATTAGTTTGCCGATAATCTCTTTGTCCCGAACTATCGTATGCCTCGGAACCAGTTTGTGCCTCGGCAGATCGCAGCACAGGTTCTTGAAATGGAACTGCTCGAAATGGTTCAGACGCATGCACTTCAGAGATTCTCGCTTCAACTTCAGCTTTTGAGTCATCCTCGTGATGTAGATCGCGTCTACAGTCTTGATCTCTTTGTCGATATCGTTATCCGCGTTATCGATCGACGAGCGAACAAGCTGCTGCTTCTCTTTTTTCTCCGCCGACGGGTCGTAGATCATGATCATCTCTTTGTTGAACGTCTTGTGCGGCATATGGAAGTAGTGCGGCATCCGCTGATAGTTCTTGATGAAAAGGGCCTTGTCTTTCTTCTTATCGCCCGTCAGATCCATCACCTTGATATCGTATCCGCGGTCCGTGAGCATAATGGACGAGTTGAAATAGACGTTGAACATTTCGGCGAGGAGGTTGTCCGGCTGCGCATCGAGGATATCTTCTTCGTTCATCCTTTGGAGCTTTTTACTCACTGGTTAATCAATTTTGAAGGGCCGCCGCTTCGTCGATCGGAAAAAGGTGGGCCCGTTCGATCAAAAGGGCCACATCGGCTCTGTCCCGTTCGTGGAACCCAGCGACGAACCATTGCTGGCTTGCGCGGCCGCAGGCATACAAACTGAACAAGATAGCCCCGATAAGAATGTTCTGTTCTATCGAACGGATCGCCGCAATGAACAACCCGTCCGTGAGCTGAAACATGATCCAGATCGCTACCGTTGAGCAGCAGACGTAATCGGACGTGTTGTGGAAAAGATTGGTGATCAGAACCGTCAGCACGTCGGCACGAACCCCGCCGGCAGCGTACGCGAACGAGAAGTAGACAGCGTAGAGGTACTCGAACAGAAGGAAGAACCCAACGAGGGACAAACCTATGCTGCAGCATAGTAGCGGGATCAGAAAAAGGATCAGAGCATGGCTCGTCTTTTTACCCATCGGCGCTGGTATCCCTTTCGCGCGATAGAAAGACTGCCGATCGTTGATATACTGTTCACGAGTGAATGAGAACGGAAGTATCATCAGTGCTGTGCGATACGGTATGGGGTACAAAAAGCTTGCCGGCAACTCGTAGTATATGCCGCACGTATCTACGATGGCGGTCTTTGTATCGTAACGGACCGTAAGGTCTTCAGACATCAAAAGAACGTACGTGCCACGGCAGAAGACAAAAAAAGAAGGATCAAGTGTCGGTAAAAAGTCCATCACCACCTCGTCCAGTTCTTCCGGCAGAGGGGATCCGCAATCGCTCAACGTCGAGCCTGCAACAGAGCTTTTTACGAACATGGTTTCCAAGCCCCTACGTTCCGGTTAATCGCAGCAGTCAAGCAACGTCTGCGTGGCGACAGTTAGCGCGCGATACCTTTCGTAGCACGTGTAATACCATTCAGCTCGAAGCGCGGGTATGAAAACGCACGCGATGATCGTGGTTATCAGCCGACAGTACCGGCCGAAAATGGAAGCGTTTATCCCAGTGAGGAGTAGCACGAGCAACAAACTTATCGCGAGACTTATCACGTTGGAATCGCAATCGTCCGGGGCTTGCGACAACACGTATCTCAGACTCAAGAACGTCCTTTTTCCTCGCCACCGAACGCTGTTGAACAGAAAAAGGCCGGTGGCGGCCGAAAGTTCGATCAGACAGAAGATCCCGATCGGGCTGGTAACCTCGGAAAGCACGCAGATACTCAACACGACGGAGACGATGGACCATATGTATTTCCACCAGAACGATTTCTGCAGGCCATAAAGTTCCACGGCGAGAGCGTAAGCGTCTGGCCGGTACGCGCTTTCCGAAATATCCAGATCGACAAACTCTCTGACAAATTCGAACGGCATGACGTACGGTGCGGGATCCAACCTCGACCGAGGAGCGTTCCAGTGCCAGCCACGGAATTCCATCGTCCCTTGTGGCATTATTCTCAACTTTCGAATGTCAACGGCGAACGGAACGGGCCGTTCGATCCGGCACAGCTCGTCCGCGATACACGTAACGAGGTACTTATCTTCCAACGCAGGAGGCAAAAAGTCAATGATCATATCGCACAGTTCCGGCGGGAAGACCGAAAACTCGTACAGAGCCGCCGAACGGATAGAGCTCTTCATGCTAGATGCAGCTTTTGCTTGAAGTAGTCAATCGTTTTCTTCAGCCCATCGGCGATAGGAACGACAGGCTCCCACTTCAATTCTCTTTTTGCTTTCCCGATATCCGGTTTGCGCTTCGTCGGATCGTCCGACGGTAGCGGCATGTACTTGATCTTTTGATCACTGCCCGTCTCTTTGAGAATCATCTCCGCGAGGTCCGAAACTGTGTGCTCCACCGGATTTCCGATATTCGTCGGGCCCTGATTTTCTCCCTCCATCAGCCGGCAGAGCCCCTCGACGGTGTCGCTGACGTAGCAAAAAGAGCGGGTCTGTTTTCCAGTGCCGTAGATCGTGATCTGTTTACCGGAAAGCGACTGGACGATGAAGTTCGAAACCACTCGGCCATCATTCTCCAGCATCCTTTCGCCGTAAGTGTTGAAGATTCGGGCTATTCGCACGGTCGCGCCGTGGCGTGCGTACTCGATACAAAGTGTCTCGGCGATCCTTTTTCCTTCATCGTAGCACGAGCGGATTCCGATCGGGTTGACGTTTCCCCAGTAAGTCTCGACTTGCGGATGTACCAGCGGGTCGCCGTAAACTTCTGACGTCGAGGAGATCAAAAGTCGGGCGCCGGTTTCGCGGGCAAGGTTGAGCATATTCATCGTCCCGATAAAGCACGTTCTCAGCGTGTAGATCCCATCTTTCTGATAAAAGACCGGCGATGCGGGACACGCGAGCTGGTAGATTCTGTCCACTTGGACAGAAAGCGGGGACGTAATGTCGTGGTTGATGAACTGGAACATCGGGTTCGTCCAGTGGTGTTGAATGTTCTCGCGGCATCCGCTATGCAGATTATCGCAGCAAATAACCTCGCACCCGTCGCGCAAAAGGCGATCGCAGATGTGCGAGCCGAGGAATCCCGCACCGCCGGTAACCAAGCAACGTTTGTAAGCTCTGAGAGTAGTCCCGACATTGAAAACCACGCCTGCCGGCGGGCGAACTCCCGAAAGTGCTTTCTCTCCGACTGTCGCCGCTGCCGCCGCTGCCGCCACTGCAGCGTGCGCCGCCCGATGGTGATGGTGGTGGGACGACTTTTTACCCCTGTGGTGTTTACCGGCCATGTTTCGAGTCAGCAAAAAGTTAACCTCCTGCGTCACCAATCCCGAAGATCCGCCAGAGATTTCCGGAGGCCATACCTTAACGACAAATTCTGAACCGACTGACGCCCGAAAAAGGTTTCGCCGGGAGATGCAAATTCTCCAGACTTTGTTTCTATCGGACCCGATCTGGAATCCCTCTCGAATTTGTACCCCGATACTGCCGACACGGCGTTGCCGAAGCAAAAAAAGAACAGTGGCAGTGCCGATTTACTCGGTCATTTCTGCATCTGCGTCGTCGCGATCTGGCCCCATCGATATATCCGTTTCGTGTCTCACAGCGGAATCGCGATCGAAATCCTCCTCTGGCAGAGACCTCGTTTGCTTCCGAGGAACCGCGTCTGGTAAGATCGCTGACGCTTCGATTCCGTGTTCCAGCAGGAATTTGAAGATCTCATCGACTCTTTCTGGCGTACCCGCGAATGGCATCGGAGTTCGAAATCCTGCCGGCGGCGCGATGGCGGCAGCAGCAGAAACCGGCACCTGCGGGGTTGCCTTTTTACCGGACCTCTTCTTGTGTCTCCGAGTTTTCGACTGTTTGATGGCCTCCATGGGTTTGCTGATGGACTTTGACTACCTTCAATTTTACGCACGGCCGTTCAAAAATTGAAAGGAACCATACATTTCAAGCAAACGTACAAGATGGAGACCGATATTCAAAAAGCTCAACGGACAGCTGCGCAGAAAAGGAAGGCAACCGGCCTACCTGACGATTCAAAAGAGCTGCCTTCGTCGCTATGTATGTCAAAAGACGAAATCCTGATGGGGTCGCTAAGTGCCGAAGAGGCTCGCAGTCGCATGCTGGTAGGCCTTTTGACCGAAGCGCGTGCGCAAGTTGAGAGAGCAAAAAAAGAACTGCTGGAACTCGCGACATTGCGAGAGGCCAATAAGGAGCAATCGAAGACCATCGCCGTGATGAGACGGAGAGAGTTGGCAATGTTGAGAGAAGCAGAAATGAAAGCGATCGAGCGGGAAGAATACGAATCAGCACTCGTCGCCTCGATGCGAATCATAACTGAGGAAGTACGAAAAGTCCGACGGACTTTCAAGTAAGCAACCATAGCCGCTACCGCCGCTACCGCGGCAACCGACTCGATCTTTTTTTGCTGTGCCAGTTCGCTGGTTAAAATTGAACCGGGCAGCCGGTAAAAAGGCAACCCGCGATGGAGTACAAGAACATCCTTTTGGAGTCATGGCTCAAACTTCCTCTCGAGCTCGGCGACATAATCGTGGAGTTCGGTCAGTATACGAAAGTTGTTGAGTTCCACGAAGAATTCAGAACCAGACTCGGCCGTGGGGAAACTTGGCTAGACTGGCTGATCAACAGGCATTCGAAGAAAGAAATCACGCATCACGTCGGTTCGTGCCGAGGCAAGAGCATCTGCTGCACGTCTAGGGGAAAGAAAAGGTACGTCATCGTGAAACCCCTTCTCGGCGGAGAACCGAAAGCTTTCAACTGTGGCGAATCTTACCCGTCCGCATTCGGAATGGAGGGCTTGTCAGATATTCCCGAGTACGAAACGATTTCTGACGGCAAGTTCTACCGCTCGCCATACAAACGGGGCGAAATCTCGAGATACTCTCTTGATCTCGAGATGTTCGAAGAGAAAAGAGGGGACGAAGTCGAATCGCCGCACGAGCTCGAGCTAGCTATCGGGCACTTTGGACGGAAAGTAGAAATCAAGATCGTCCGCGGTGAAGAGGTCCTCGATAATTATCAGGGAGCCAAGCCCGCGATCAGGTTGGACGGAAGAGCTGGGCACATCAGCATTTATCTTCCCGACGGGACTCACATCGTGGAACCCATTCCGAAATACGATAGCGGCGAAGAGGAACACGACAGAGGCGAAGAGGAATACGACAGAAACTATGAGGGTGTAGATGATGTAGAAGTCGAACTCAACAGTATCAAATTCCTCGTCGACGTTTACGGCGACACGGTCACGATATATGGTGAAAATCGCCTGACTGTAATTCTTCTTCTGGCCGAGATATTCACTTCTGCCGGCGCAATCATCGGTCACGATCACTACGAGGTTCCGGACGACGAAATGGAGATGGCGATAAAAAGTTGTCCCACCGAACGGTGGGAATGAACGATCGGCCTAGCGGCCGGCCGGGCGTGAGCGTGAGCGGCTACGAGATTGATTGGTTTCTTTTTTTGTCGCGCACGTACATCGTCACAGAAATGAGATCCATCAGTACACGAAACTCCCACGGCATCCTTTCTTACAGTCCTTGTTTTGCCGCCTCCATCGAGTCGTAATCTCCTTGCTGAACAAGTTTCTTCGCCTGATCGGCCGCATTTACGATCGCCCGCCGGGCCTCCGTTCTATCCAAAGATCCGTCGCGTCGAGCGATCAATGTTTGCATCCACTTGTCCCGATCGATGAAATTGAAGCCCGAGAGCGTTTTCGTGCCGGCCATGGGAGGCTTTTTACCGCTAACCGCTGACACGGCTGCCGCCGAGGCAGCCGCAGCCGGCGCCGCCGCAGGCGCCCGAGGGAAGATAACTGTCCGTCTCGTCTTCAAAATCTGATCCATCTGCCGAAGAACAGTATCTACAGCGCTATCATTGATCCCATCGGCAACCCTTTTCGCGTAGCGGGGATTCACGCCTTGTTTGTGCCGAAGCTCCCATTTCGTGAACAGAAACCCATTCGAATGTTCGTCTTCGCTAGAAACCGTGTAGCCGATCCGACAAACTCCAGAGGGAACGACTTCCCCGAGAGATCCAAGGGCTTTGATAAAAAGCGACTCCGTGTAGTGCACGACGTGAGTCTCGTCGGGAACATACTCCTTGACTTTCAAGTACACAGACTCTAGCGCCGCCAAAAGTATCAGCCTGTCGCCGGCGGCTCCGTCGCAGCGTGCGAGCTCTTGCACAACGATATCGACACACTCACTCGTCTTTGCTTTCGACCACATCTTTCCGAACGAAAGAATGAAAACGACAAGCGCAAATGGATAAAAAGCCAGTCAGCAGTGTCACGGACGCGCACTTGGTGGTACTGGACGAGCCCACTCTCGCGGCCTTTCCGGCGAGAGTCCTTTTTACCAACAAGCTCATCACCTCCTGCCTATTGCGACTCCGCATGCACGAAAAGTACACCAAGTGGCTATCGTTGCTACTGAATATCGTTTCCAACGTTCCGATTCTGTGTCTGTCAGTCATTCTGACTAGTTACACCGTAATCGCGATCCCGCTCGGATTTTCCGATCACGGATGGTTCCAAGTTATCGTAACGATTTTATCGGACATCATCACCGCAGTGCAAACTTACGCGATCGACAAACGGCTGTACAGTTCGATCGAGAGAAATCTGCTCGCGAAACAGCTCTATCTCCGGTTCATCCGAAAGTGCGAGCTGGTGGTGGCTTTTTACGCGGACAGCGCGATACTCGACGAAAAGCGTCTGCAAGAAATCAGCGACGAATATCAAACTCTAACCGACAGCGCTATCGAACTTCCGAAGTGGATAGTCGACAAATGCTGCATAGACAGAAAGGGCCTTTTGCTCCTCAAGAATATCGAGACGTTCGATCGCGTCATCGCAGGAAAAACGGCCACGCGGCCGGAGACTAAAAATTAACCACTAACTGTCAACACTATCAACCCAACCCAACTGATGGAAGAACTGAAAGACTACGGGCTCGACGAAAAGTGGGCATCGGAGTTGGAAACGTACTTTATGGAGAAGACTCTCCAGCACCTGCGTGAGCAAAAAGCGGACATCACCGAGCAGAGTTTCAAGGAGTCTATGCATCGCCAGGTGAAGAGGTTCATGAAGAAAGCCGAGCCGCAATTCATCGATATCATCAATGGCGGCAAGATGTTCCGGCTGTTGATGGAAAGTGGACTTTTGAAAGAACGGGCGTTCGAGTGCCTGTTTCAAATCCTCGCCGAGACGAAGATAACGCTACTCGGCAAGTCGGCAATCATTAACGGCACGCAGTTCCTGAACCTCGCGGACACAAACCTCTCGTGGCTTTTATCCAAGCTATCGCCAGCAGTCGTCGCGTCGTTCAACAAAAACGAGATTGACATCCGGAAGCTGAGCGTGATACCGGAGATCCCGATCTACGAGGATGCGTGGAAGGAAGAGCTGTCATCAAAAAGAAAAGGCGAAGAGTTCGGGCGTAAACTCGCGGCGACTGTTTCTGTTGGCGGGACCAGATGTCCAAAGTGCAGAAGCACGAACACGATGTCGACTTCTCAGCAGACGAGAAGCGCAGATGAAGGTTCAACGCTCTTCGTCCAGTGCAAAGATTGCGGAACCATGTCCAAGATGTAAATCCGGCCGTGTGGGCAGCGGCGCCACAGTGATTCTTTTTTGCCGTGACGGCGGATTGTGGTTTTCCCCGTCGGAGACAAATCGAAGCGATGGAAGTAAAGCAAGCAACGCAAACGGAGAAGAAGACCGACGGCGCCGAATCCGGCGTGAGGAACTTTATACTGGTGGAAGCAGACGGGACCGCTTCCCTGATCGCGGCACGCCAAGACCCGTTCAATCATCTACGTTCGCGCATCGACAAAAAGGTTCTCGATGACATGAATTTCAGTTCTGACGTGTATTTCGAACGCTCGAAAGGCGATACGATGTACGTCATCAGCGGTATAGATACGACACCATTCGGTCCACCGAATGCTTTCTTCACGTATTTCATTTCATCGCCGGGGCGCATCAGCACCGCAAGACTCATGCGAGGCGAATTTATCATCGAGAAGTTCGTCAGTGGAATTCCGGTCAGCATCGAGAACGCGGATAACGATTTCCGAAATCTGCAATCAATAGTGGAGGAAAACTATCACGCTCAAGAGAACAAACTCCGTAGCATGCAGCGCGTCTTCGATGTGGCGAAAGCGACAGCGCTCGGGACGGCGATAGGACTTATGACGTACGCGATGTTGGTCGCGGCGATGCGCTTTTTCTGATAAAAAGTCGATCGGACGATAGATCCCCGCGCCCGTGGCGCCAGCGGCGCCATTGGCACCACAGTGATTCTTTTTTTGCTTCGGCCATGAATTGTGGATTTCCCCGTCGGAGACAAATCGAAGCGATGGAAGCGATGGAAGCGATGCTAGCGACGCAAACGGAGAAGAAGGAAACCCTGCGATTGGATGAAAGCAAGATCGCCCGTTCGGACGCGAAGATCGACGAAAATGAGGTGAAAACAACACTCGGGGCGAGAGCCTTTTTACTGATAAAGCCCGATGGGGTCGTCGCCACGATCACAACTCATCGTTCTCCAACTGAGTATCTACGCGGGCGGGTCGATAAAAACGTCCTCTGCGACGTCAGAGACGATTCAACCGTGTATCTTTCCTGTGAGAAAAACGGCACCGAATACATTGTCCACGGGCTGGATATAACTCCGTACGGCGTTCCGAACGCGTACTTCACGTACTTCGCGTCTTCGTCCCATTATCATGGCGACAGAAGGCTCATGCGAGGAGAGTTCCTCGTTGAGAAACTCGTCTACGGCGCGCCTGTCGATATCGACGACGACGAAGATTTCGATCGTCTGTTTCGTTTGATGAAGGAACGCTGCTGCAAGCAAAGCGTCCGGCAATTCAATATGGAAATGTTTTACGATCACGCACGGACGATCGCAATCGCGGCGGCGATCTTCGTAGGGGCAGCCGTAGTAGGATACTTCCTCCGGTAAAAAGCCGACCCTCGCGGCGAGCGGCGAGCAATGATCACTTTCTTTTTGCTGACTCGAATTTGGACTTTCGTCGCCGCTGGCAAACTATGGCAACATCGGAACCGCAACTGCAGCAACTGCAGCGTCTGGGTCGCCCTCGGAAGGGGGAATACGTGCTCGTGACTCCGTACGGAGATACAAAAGCGGTCGTGACGGATCTTGATCCTCTCGAGTATCTGCACCAACGGTGGGACGGTGGCACCGAGCGAACTTTCTTCGCGTACGATCAACGCCGCGGATATCCGAACGAATTTTCCCGAACCCCATTCTACTCCATCAGCACTCTCGACATCGGCGAACCAAACAGCATGCTAACGTACATAGCTACGGCGAGTCCGATTCTTGGAAAAACCATCATGCACGGAGAAATGCTCATTTCGAAGCACGAAGGATTGTTCCATCTCAAGATAGACGAGAGCGATCTGGCAACTATGCTCGAATACGTCAATGCCGAACTGATCAAGAAGCATAAGTATTACAGAAGCGACGCGACGGTTATCGCATCGTTGGTATCGTTCGCTGCGGGGGTCCTCGGCACGATCGCCTGGTGGTTAATCATCACGTACTAACCCGTCCGGCAGACCCCGCTGCGGGCACCAAGTGGATTCTCTTTTTGCTGACTCAAAATGACTCTGCTCCACGGTTCAACCTTCGTGGTAAAAAGCGGCGTGTTGACGCCAGAAGAGAACGGTGGTAAGATCCTGGCTTCTGACCGAATCCTCGTCGCCCTCCTCCAAGTCGGCAACTTGCGATGTTTGCTCGCTCGCAGCAAGTCGAAAGTCATAACGGCGTACTTCTTCGAGAAGAAGCAGAAAGTGCTGCACTGGTTCACGAAACCGATCTACCTGTACGAGGTCTCCCCGAAGGGGTTTCGCGCCCGCGCAGGGACTAGTGCGCTGAAGATCGAGGATGAGTCTGGAAAAAAAGAAAGCCGAGAGTTCGTCACCGATCAGTCGGTGAAGATAGAAAGTGCCGTCAAGATATCGAACGCGATCAGCACGATGAAGATGCGAGGAGTAATCGTGAAGTACGGCTGTCAAGGGAAAAATGGAAAACTGATCTGCGAAGGAACGCTGTAGCCTGCCGGCGGCCGCCCTGCTGGCGGCCAATGGCCGGTGGCCGGAGAGAGACCGCTTTTTACAGATGGGTGTACCGTACCCCGAGTTTGCAGGACCAGTACGAATTGCCGAAATCAACGATATCACCGTCCATGTTCGTGAACGAAACGTACAAGACATCGCTCACTGGCGTTCCGAAAATGACGTTGATAGGCTCCACCGCTTTGTAGTGGATATACGAACCGGCATCCTCCGTGACGTCGATCGCGGCGATTAACGCGCCGTTGGTCCCAAAAATGTTGTCGTACGGCCGCAGCAGAGCAAAACTGGCAATGTTCGTTTCAACTCCTCCTACGCCGGCCGTCGTGTTGTTGATCTTGAAACCGATGAAAGTCTGCCGATCGATCGTCGCTATGTTCTCTGCCGTGTAGGTCAAAAGTCCGGCATGCGCGATCGCCGGATCGAACCCGAGAAACTCTGACCAGACGTCACCCGCGACGACAGTCAAATCGAATACTGCCGGTGTTGTGTTCGTGACTGTGCACTTACCGGTGATCTCGCTGATCGCGCAAGTATACGTGACCGCTTTTTGCTCGGCAGACATGATATCTGCAACCGCGTCCGTCAAAAGAACGTCATCGTAATTGCCCGCCGGCACCGTGAGGGCGTGCGGGAGATTGTCGGTCCAAGCGATCGCGTCATGCCCTGCCCGGACGTTGTACCAAACGTGCGGGATATTTGCCGTCAGGAGCTTCATTTCGTTGATCTCCCAGTTCAGGTTCAGCGAGCACGAGAAAACTCCAGCGACATTGGTTGCAATCTTGCTATCGATAACGAATTCGGTGTACTGCATGGAAAGGCCTTTTGCACGAAAAATTTAAATAGTTAAGCACGAGCCGACAGGTCCAAACACGGATTTCTCTGTCATCTTTTGATTCTTCGTGTTTCTCTATGGAACAAGCTCTCGTTTCGCAAAAGGCATGCCTGAAGGCGCTGAACGCTTTCTTCGTGCTCGTTACCGACACCCCGTCTGCCCTTCTTCACCCTGTCAAGCCCGAAATGCTCGACGTCGTGATGCGCACGGTGCTCAAGCTGCTGGCCAACAAGCCGGCACAGAACCTGCGGGAACTCTTCCCGAAGGTCAGATGCGTCTACAAAGCCGCACTCAACCTCGAAAAGGACGTGCTCGCCGACCTGCGGATGAACCCTCTCGATGAGGCCACGCCTTTCGAGAACTGGGCTAGATTCGAGCCCAACTTCAGATTCATCGACCGCGTCACCGGCTTCCTCTGGAATACCGACTCCTTCAAAGAGTCGGTCGAATTCCGCATGTACCAACTCTTTGGTCTGACATGCGTGCTCGGAATGCTGTGCAAGCAGTTCTAACGGCGCAGCAAAAGGACCGTGCGAAAAGCAAAAAGACAAACAAGGCAAGCGATGCACGATGCACGGATACAGTCATAAAAAGGACAAAACCCTCAAAAACAAAACAAAAAGTAAGGGTCTTTTTTGCTCAAAATTGATGCCGCCCAACGGCCGAGAAGCAAAACATGGAATTCTGCGCAATACGGCTACCGGTGCAGCTCCCCGAAGAGATAGGCAACATCATTGCTGACTACGTACAGTATACGGGATTGGCAGTGATAACCGCTGGGACTAGCACTCTCGCACATTACGACGAAACCGCGGGCATCAACGACTTCATCTACACGGTCTGCGGCGACAAACTGATCTCGACGCACACCGTCGGAGGGCAGCTGGTTCTCGACATTCGGCGGTACGACGATAAAAGGCACCATTTCGTTCACGTCTCAGCGCTGCCGCGCGGGCGCGCCCGCGGCGGCGGCAGCGGCAGCGGCAGCGGCAGCGGCGACGTCTCCCTCTACGCGTATCAAAACAGCATCTTCGTAACGGCCGATCGAGTTTCGTACGTGGTCGAGATGGAAGAACCGTACGTCGCGAAAGTGCTATACGCAGAACCGATCTCAATCAATCCGATATCGTGTACGACAGAAGCAATAGTGTACGCTATCGAACCGGGCGCTAAAAAGTGTCTCATCGCCGCAACGCTCGGCTGCCTCCAAGTCTACGTCGAGGTAACTTTCGAGACGATAATCGTCTCATTCTTCAACGATGGCATTATCACGGAAGTCCACCCGACGGGGCTGCGAAACATCAACCCGACTGACGAACTTCTGATCTCTGTTCCGGAGGGCAAAAGCCGCCCACAGCGCTACGATGCAGTGCTTTTTACCGCTGAGCGTTGGACCTCTGCCGGCAGATTCATCGACACGACTGAATACATAGTGCTCTTCTTCGCTAAACCGACTACCAGTTGCCTGTAAGGCCAGCCGTTCCCCCACCATTTTTTCGCTGACCGAGGCCCGGAATGCAGCAGAAATCCACGCCGAAGGGGTAAAAATTTAAGTCCTATTGTCGTCGCTGGTAGTTGAGAATCTCGACTGTTCTTCTTTTGAATCCAAGTTACCGAAATGGAATCCGCTCTCAGACTTGCAGATGGTGTGTTTTCCGCGTGTTTCGCTGAGCCCCACTCTATCCGGGCAGCCCTTTTGACTGAATGGTACAACTTGCCTACAGATCTGGTTGACGGCATCATGGAATGCCTCCCAATCTTCGCAATCGAAGGCCCCTACATCGACGTCACTCCCCTCGAAAGCCGCGACCTTGTCGAATCCGAGGAATCGCCCGCCTTCTTCATTGGTGAGCGTCAATACTCGTTCGAAAAAGACGAGAAGTTTCCTTCTGACCAATGGCGCGTGCTTCACAGCGTCAACGACAACCGATTCATCTACGTGCTGCAAATGCACGAAAAGCTCATGTTGATCTCTGTCATTGACAGAGAGTCTCTGAAGGTCCAACGCGATCTGTGCACATACACCGGACCCCGTGCATTAGATCTCAACCTCGTCAGCATCGAGAACGATGGCGGGTATTCCGGAGCACTCCCAGGTGCTTCCGTCTACATGCTATCCACCCGGCTCGAAGGGCATGTCCGCTTTTCAACGACAAAAGTGCAACTGTGCGATATTTACGAGCGCAATTCGCTCGTCGGCGATCGAGTTTCATCGATGATCGCAGACACGCTTTCGTACCGTTACCGTCCAATGTACATCAACCACATGACGCGCGACTACCAAGAAGCGTTCAACTTCAACAGCAGCAGCACTTTCGCTTGTGCTCCGACGCGACTCGTCGACCGCGTTTACTGCGGCGAGCATGGTAAAAAGATCAGCGAGATCCCGCATCCGCGCGAACCCGGCGCTTTTGTCGCGATGATCTTTGACTCCAGTTCTGGCGCTATCCGCCCAAACCTGAGCGTGCCAGCCATTACCCCGCAGGTCTCCCTCCCTCTGGCCCCGTCCTTCTCTCTCTTCCCGAGTGCCTCTCTTCTGCCCCATTTCCCGAAGCAGTAAGAACGCCTACGTGCGTTGCTAACTAGTTAGCCCGTGTACAATAGATACTGCTATCGGCAACCAAAACACCTCAAAAACAAAACAAAAACGAGGTCTTTTTTGCTTATGGTCTTACCCGATCCGGAGCAAATGCAGCCTTCAAAGACGCAGACCGACAAGGAGGGGCGAGACGCGGAGTTCAACGATTACATCTATTGGGGGACGCCGTCGACGCGTCTCTTCATGGCTCACACGAAGATAGAGGACCACGAGAATGGCACTAAGGCCATTTGCACCGATTACATGCGCGGTGCCACGATGGCGCTGTTCTTCGAAAAGAACTCGTGCACGTCGATATCGAGTAGGTCAGCCTGTTGGCAAAAAGCGGAGGGCCACGACGTGGTGTCTTTTACCGTAGACGACGACAGCGTGCGCCTCGTTACTGACCCAGCAGAAACGATCACCAGGATGATGTTCCCTCCGAAGTATCCGATGTACCTATCGATCGGCAAGTCGAAAGCGATACAGACGATACAGATAGATCCACAGATGCATGACGACGTGCGAACGTTCGAACTTCCACGATCTGGCATTGAGTCTGTGTTCCTCGGAGTACCGTCCGGCTACGATATAACCCTCGTCGGCAGCATCCTTCTAGTCGCGAACCTTGTGACGATGTTTGATGGGAACGGGATGGCGCTGCACGTCCTCGCGTGCTTGCACAAAAGTCGTCTCCGGAAAACGGGAACCCACGATCTGTACAACATTCCGATAACCCTGACTGCAGCCCGATACTGTATGATGAAACTGATCGTTGCGTCGAACGACGAAGTCTCAGTTTTCGCGGACACGATGGCGAAAAACGCCGCGTCCGTCAGTCCGAGAGAGGAAAGTAACACCCACATCACCATAAGGAGAGGCATAATCACGTCGTACCATGTACGAATCGTGATCCCCATGCAAAAAGGACGGCCGATCTCGAAGGAAGAAAAGGAGCCACTCGTAACGATCGATAAACAGTCCGCGAAAGCGGTACGGATCTTATCGGCCAACTATCTCGGCATGGAAGAGTCACCTTTTTACCTGTACGTGCTGCCGCGGATCTGGATGGATTTTCGACTTCCGTACGAAGACGAGCATCCGGCATTCCCAGAAGCCGTCGCGGGATCGAGGTGCCCATTGGAAGAAATCGTGAAGAGTGATCCGTCGTACGAACTCGAAGAATACAGCATTCGCTACAACCGAGTATGGTTCGTCCAAAACTCCATCATAACCAAGTACTGTTGATCGCCACGAGGGCATGGGCACGGTCCGCGATCCATTCTTTTTTTGCTGTGATCGCGCGTCAGCAAAAAGAAAAAGGACCATCGGGCAGCGCAGCCCTGCCGGCGGCAAGCCTGCCAGCCGGCAAACCGGCAAGCCTACCGTCCCTGCACATATCCCATCGCCCGTAACTGTTTCATCGCTGGAGGTTCTGCCGTCGGAATCGGTCGCGGCCGAATCGGTTTCAGTTTCGGGCTCGATTTCGGATCCGGGTTCCCATCGAAAAAGGACACTGTGCTGAGGAGCGTTATCAGCAAGATCAGGAAAAGAGCCACGCTCATCCACTTCCAAAAAGTCGCGCTGTGCAGGAACGCGAACGTTCCGCTGCCGCCACCCCGGCCCGGACTTTCGTATCTGTCGGCGATCCTCGCCACGTCTTCCATACTTGAGTTGCCGAACGGGTCCATCTTTTTACAGGAAGTCAAAAGATGGAGGAAACGAAAGAGATAGACGCCGAAGACATCGGGAAAAAAGAAGGCAGGCTTCCGACACGGCCCCTCGAAGAACTTACCGCCACCCAATTCCTCGACGATTACGATCAAGCTCTACATTTCTTCAAGGGCGCATATCCGATTCTAGACGCCGACACGATGAGCGTTATCAGCGCTTTCAGCGGGAAGGGCAACGACATCAAAGCGTTCGGCAAGTACGGAGATAACCGTGTTCATTTCGCAGAGATGCTGATGAAGATGTACTCTCCCGTTTGCGACAGCCACGTCAGCGTGAGATTGCCGATCGAAGACGGAAGCGCAGACGTCCTCGTCCTCTGGAAATATCAACTCGGTGCGATGATCGTGAAAGAGAGCCTGTGCAAAGGCCTCGAAGTTGGAGATGCCGTCACGCATTTCGATTACACAGAACGGGCGACGGGCCGAGACGTGAAAAAGACCGTCGATCAGGTACTCAAAGACATCGTCATCGACAGAATCTGCCCATCGGGCTCCGAGGCTTTTTACATAGACGCCGCCGAGTGCCTGCACCAATATCGGCCCGGCGAGCAAAAGCACAAACTCCTCAACGCGTACGTCGGCGATAAAAAGGTGCCACTCGATTGGCAAGAAATGAAGGAAGAATACCAGCGGCAGCTCCAGAACGAATCGGCGGATCTCATCCGAGACGAGTCGGCGAGACTGCCGATCTTTACCGTAAAAACCACAGTCGCAGGTACGCTCGCAATTCGCATCGAGACTTTCCACGTAACTCCGGATCGGTTCGACACAGTGTTCGAGGCTCTGAAGAAAGTGAAGGCACAGATCGCGGCGTTCGACCCCAAAAAGATAGTCATCGATCTCCGCGGCAACGCAGGCGGCTTTTTACAGCAGACTTTCGCGCTCTTTACGAGCTTTACTGGCGTGCACATAACGGGGTTCACGCAGGTACAAAGAATGGGGCGGTTCATCGCGAACCTGTACATGGAAATGATCGGCATGATCCAACAGCGGCTCCATGATCACGGCGGCGAGATGCAAGAGTACGAGATTTTCGAGATGAACAGAGCCGGCGAAAAGTACGACAGATCGTTGCGACAGTATCAGCACGCGATGCAAGATATGATCGCGATCAATCCGGAGAACGCAGCCCTTCCAAGCATCATCATCAAAGAGAAAGACTGGTTGGAACCGGTACCGGACGAATGCGTCATCGATCAAAAGTGCGACTACGAGGTGATTTTCGACGCTGGAGCTTTCAGCAGCTCGCTACTTTTCGTCAAGGCAGTTCAAATATGCAGACCGGGCTGGAAAGTCACGTCGCCTTTCGGAACCGAGTCGAAACCGAAATACAACACCGGAGACCCCGTTTCTTGCGTGCTGAGGCACACAAAAGTCAGAGTCGGGCTCCCGCACGTCGCGCTGAACGGGCTTCTCGAGGGGCAAAAAGTTCACCCGATCGACGGGAAAAGCGTCGTCCCGTCAGCCGCAACCAACATGCAGGAAGTGCGGGAGATAGAAGAATCGGCGGACGAGACGGTGTACGATTGAAAGGCGAACAGCCTGGAACAGCAAAAAAACAGCCCCGCGAGGGGCTTACTTTTTGTTGGCAGACGCCAACTTCTCGGGATCAACCGGATCGTTATCGACGATGAGGGTTTTTACGCCCCACGATTTGCAGATCTTGTCGTGAAGTTTCCACCAGGGTTTCAGATCTGGCCAGAGTTCGGCCTGCGACCGCGGCATTTGCCGGGGCTTGAAGTTGTAGTAGTGAAAGCATTTCGGTTTGCACTCTTCCATCCACCGATCGTGGCCCACAAAATTCGAATACGACTGATGGATGTATCTCCACTGACCTTTCCACGATCCGTTGGCTCTCATCATCTTGTGCGTATCGCAAAAAGCCTGCTCGTCAAACATGCTGATACAGCCCGGATTCCCGTAAGGCTCTTTTTGCTCCAAGAGTTCATCGATTGCGCGACTGCCTGCGACTGTCGGTTCCACGAGAACGCAAGATCCCATGAGAACGAAAGCCTGTTTCAGCCCAACGTCAATCATCTTCTCTGTGATCTTGTCTCCGAAGTACGGTGTGTCCCCTTTTATCAAGTACGGGTTCATCATTCCGTTCGGAATGAACGGCTTCGCGATGTAGTGGGAGAAAAGTCCGGCTGGGGCCGGCAGATCGAACAGGGCGTTGATATCCCGCAGCCAATACTTGTCCGCGTCCACCAGCAGAACCTTGTTGTAAGTTCCAAAGTGCTCCGGCTTCATTATGTTCAGTTTCGTGAACGCAACGTCCATCCACGCTTCGTAGATCTTCTTCTGTTTCTCAGACTTGAGTTTGCCGACAGTGTGCGCGAGATACGGGATCTCGACGATCCGATCGTAGACTTTTGACAAAAGACCGAGCTCGTCTTTGTACTTCATAACGTCTGGCGTACACATGCAAATGTATTCGCCTTCTGTTCCGGTGTTTCGCAGACTCTGTGCCATGACGATCAGATCCGGCACGAACTTCCGCCCCTTCATGCATAGACAGACTATCGCGTTCGACATTTGGTTACGAGCGGAAAAGAAAGCCCTCAAACGACACTCCGCACTACAGAGACAAGTTCACAGTGTAGATCATTGACGCTGAGCTGCCGTTCCGGCCGCGCCACCGCGCCAGCCGGCCGCCAGGCCACGCCTAAGTTTTCCCGAAGTGCAAAAACAACCAATGGGTGCCGCAAAAAGTCGGACCGTAGCACAGCGGGCAGACACAGTTCGCGAGCGGATAGAAGAATACCAATCGATCGCCAAGACCGTAAAAAGCGATGACGCTGCACTGCGAGAATGCAAAAAGGTAGAGGAGACAGAACGAAGCCTCCCGCGGATTTTGCTGATCCACAATAACCGAACGATACTCGTGAACTGGAAACTCGGATTGATCGGCGCACTCGACAGAAACTTTCGGTTCGATCCCGCCACGAAGAGGTTCACGATCACCGGAGATCCGAAAGTGGAAGAAAAGACAGTCCACGAGATGGTGTTCAACTCCGCGATACCAACAATGTACGACTTCGGAGAAACGACTCCCGTGACTGACGGGCGACTTTTTACCCTCTACGAACGCACAGTCGCAGCGATCGTCCTCGAGTATCCGCCCGTGTACAAGACTTCAACGGTGAAATACAATCTGGCGGAGAAGCTCGCGGCAGCGAAAAAGGCGACTGCGACGATCGAAAAACTGAAACGAACAGGGACTTCTCAGCCGGAACTGGCGGAGGCAGAAGGCAGTTATATGTACATCGTGCAGCACGATTTCCATCGCGGGCGGAACCTGCCGATCTTCAAAGTTGGCAGAACCAACAATTCTCAGCGCCGACTGATGAAAGAATATCCGGACGGGACGGAAATCTATCTCGTCAGAAGATGCAAAGATTGCCACGAGCTCGAGAAAAAGGTGCTGAAGGTCTTCCGCGGCGAACAGTTCCATCTCCGCACGAAAGACGGGTTTACGGTGCTGCACGGCTTTTTACCCCACACCGAGGACGGGCTAGAATACTTCGAGGGCGACGTCGAAACAATGATAAAGGTTCTGAATCAAATGATAGACGACGAGTAATGAACGGCATGAACGGCATGAACATCCGCGATCTGGTTGCAAAAGAATGGGAGGATTGCCCGCTAGAAGTTATCGACACGCACATCGTTCCGCTCATCCCGCTGAAATACGACACTCGGCGTGCGACGGAAATTGAAACCTATCCGCACAGAGGTAGGCAAGTCAGCTTCATCTTCAACGCCGGAATACCGCAGCAGTGCGTGGAGCTAGCGACTGACGGGATCCAAGGAGTCGTCATCAACTGGCCGAACGGCATGTCGGTAAGAACCGGCGAGTGGAGAAGGTACATAGATACATCCAAGTGTACTTGCGAGTGGGTGGACGAAATGGAATGCCTCTGCAGAATCCACGTGCTATCCGATCATTGGAGCGACCATTGGAGCGACCATTGGAGCGACCACCTGCCCGGGCGCCCGGGCAGCCGCCCGGGCGGCCGCTGGAACGAATACTTGTTCGACACGAGAGACGGATCGGTCCTGCTATTGTACAACGGAGATCAACGATAAGCGCCAGCGCCGGCGAGCGGCTATCAAAAATGAACCAGTCTAACCTTTTTTTTGCAGTGTCGAAATGGTATCCCTCAGCACCTTGGATCAGGATTTCGTGGAGCTGTACAGTTCGATCGATGCCCGACTTTTGAAGTTGGAAGGAATCGACGAAAGCCAGCTGAACCCGATCGTGTTTTTCCAGAAGTATCTCGTCGCAGGAAGTTCGATCTCTGTCGATAAAAACGCGAACATCGGGCTGTCCGAGAAGAGCTATCCGAATCTCGTCAGTGAAATGTCGATGTCGATCCGCAAGTTACTGGGTTACGAGGCCCTCTACAAAAAGATCAAGCAGCTGTGGACCCGGGAAGATGCCGATACGGCGCTCAGAACCGTCTTCCAAAAAGGTCTGTACTTCCACTTCGCAGTGAACACTTTTATCCCCTACTGCGCGGCACTTTCGACGATCGATATCGTTCTCGAGGGCTATCCGCACAACCGGCAGCTGAAATCGCTGCCGCCAAAAAGGTTCGATTCCTACATCTCGATCCTGAAAGAGTCCATCTGCATCGACGCGAATGGGCTTGCCGGCGCGATCGCGCTGCCAGATCTTTTTGCGATGTCGTCCCACATGATCCTGACGGAAGGGCTCAACGTCCGAGATCCTCGGCAGAGGAAACAGATCGCGAATGAGTTTCAATCGCTAGTGCACACTCTGAACAACAAGCTGCGGGCGTCTTTTCAGAGCCCATTCACGAACTTCATCATCTTCGACCGCCCGAATCTCGAGCACCTGTTCTCGCACATGATGCCGGAGTCGGGGCTTATCTACGACGTGGAGCACATCATGGACGTGCAAAAAGCGTTCATCGAGTTCTTCAAGAAAGGGGATAAGGACGGCATGCCGTACCGGTTCCCAGTCGTGACTCTTTCTAGCCAGAAAGCGGACGGCAAGATCGCGGACGAAGAGACTTTCAAATACTTCGCCGAAGCGAATCTTGCCAATGGCTGTTTCAACCTGTACGTCAGCGAGAGTACGAAACTCAGTTTCTGCTGCCGACTCATTTCCGACAGCGCGAAGTTCGACTCTTTCGGCAACGGAGGCCTCAACATTGGCAGCCTCAGAGTCGTCACGCTGAACATGGCTCAATACGGGATCCGTACGAGAGGGCAACCGACCGACGTTCGAAGACGAGAACTCACCGCACTGTTCGAAAGTGCCACGAAGCTTCTGCTCGCCCATCGCGAGATCGTGAAGGAGAACGCTCAACTTTCGACCGTCCTGGCGGCAAAAAGGATAGGCATCGATCGGATGTTCTGTACCTTCGGAGTGAACGGGCTGTTCGAGTGTGCAGAAATAGACGCGGGAGCGGGAGCGGGCGAGGGCAAGGATCCGGAAGATCCGTTCCGCAGACTACCGCTTTTGACCGCCGACTTGATGACCTGCGTCAACGAGATGGGTGTAAAGTATCGGGCGTTCGGGGCCAAATTCAACCTCGAGCAGGTGCCGGCAGAATCTCTCGGCGAAAAGCTGGCCATCGCCGACAGGATCCAATTCCATGAAGAGCCCCGACGGGAGGTCTATTCGAACCAGATTCCTCTCGATCTCGACATTCCGATTTCGAAGCGGATCAAATACGAAGGCAGCTATCTCCGCCTCATGACGGGTGGCGGGATCTGTCATATCAATCTTCTCGACAAACTGACCACCACGAAACAAATGGAGCAACTGATGCACTTTTGCGTCGATAGCGGGCTCGAGTATTACGCCGTGAACTACATCTACAGCAGGTGCGCCGACGGCCACGTCTCAATCACAGTCAACCCGGAATGTCGTTGCGGCAAAAAAATAGTGGACAAGGTAACCCGTATCGTCGGGTACTTCGTTCCGGTTTCAGAATGGAACCCGGCCAGGCAAAAAGAGTTTCAGACACGAAAGTTTCAGAGTAACGCCGTAATGCGCGAGGCAGAATCAGCACTCATCGGATCAAAAGCTGACCAGCCGTCAGCAGACGTCGGCCCGCCGGCGGCAGTGGCAGAAGCTGAGCCGGCACGGACATGAACTCGTTGGTTAGAAGTGCAAGGCCAGTAGCCATCTGGCAAGAGTAGACGCTGAACGAAGGGGCCACTTTTTACCAGCACGAGATTCGGGAGTTCGAGTATCGCCGGCGGGATCTGTTCAAACAAATAACCAGTATACAGCGCGACTTTCTTTTTACTGAGTCGGTTCGAAACGTGAATAACGGCAGCCATCTGCTCGACGGGCTCTCCTCCGAGAAAAGCGACCCACTCGCACAGATCGTCATTGCACTGAACCGTCAAATCCGCAAGAGAAACGAACTTTCCGCGCTTTCGGTCCTGGATCGCGGCATTCTGGCAACCCTTGCATTTGATACCGCACCCACTGAAATAGACGGCCATCGCGAAACAGCCCGGAACGTCGACGGTAGACATGAATACTCCTGCAACGAAAGCGCCATCAGAACTGGAAGCGAGATCTTCGATTTCCATCTTCGTGCCCGTTTGTTGAACGATACCGTTGAACCTTAACTTTTGATCGGGAGGAAGGTCCTTTTTTATCTTCCGTTCTACAAACCATGCTGAGGGTAGAAATACAGAACCTGGAAGACAAGATCAAGAATCTGTCTGTGGTGAACGCGATTATCAGGCAGTTCGGGATGCGGAACATCAACCCCCATCATTTGATGGGAGGCATGCTCATCGAAATGGAACATATCGTCGATCCCGTCACGTCGCTGTTCAACGTCATGAAGCAAAAGATGAACATGTCGCAGACCCTGAAAATGCTGGCAAGTATCGCACTGTCGCACATGCGAGAATACAAGGAGTACTACCCGTCACTGCTTTCGATGGAGACGCGCCTTTTCCACAAGCACCATAAGCACCATAAACACCATAAGCATCACAAAAAGGCTCCCGGCAGCAAGAAACGAAAGTCGAAGTAAAATCTAACGCCGCCAATAGAAACTTGCAAATCAGAAGGCAAACTCAATGGAATCTCAATCTAGCTCCAGCTCAAGTTCAGTTTCCAGTTCCAGTTCCAGCTCAGTTTCCAGTTCATTCGCCAGCACGATCGCTTGCGACGAGAAGCGCGGTGTTGTTGACCGCTACATTCGCGTTCGTGAAGAACGCGAGGCTTGCATAGCAAGGCTAATAAAAGCCGAACGGGCGAAGATCAAATTCGTTGTCGAAATCAACGGAGAACGCGTCAAACCCATCGGCTCGGCCAAACCCGAGCTCGTTCGATACGTGCATAGATCGCTACTGCATTTCAACGCTCCCAACGAAAACACTGGCGAAAATGACGTCTACAATATCCCGTTCGCCACGGCGGCAGGAGCGAGAATATACGATTCTGAAAAAGAATGGCGGCTCCACAGCGCCATTCTCGGAGCGCCAGGATTTCTAGCGTGTTTGGTGGCGAAAGACGCTTCGCCCAAACTCGGAAAGGGACTAATCGTACACTGCCCGACAGATCGAACAGACGATGTTGTGCAAGGGCCTGTTACGGCCTACACTTTCGAATACAAAACGCCAGAAGACGTATCGGATATCTACACGGACGGCGAAACAAGCCTGTTAGTGATAGATAGCCCTCGAACGATCATCAAAATGGGACAGGAGCCCGAGTCGGGCGAGACGCTTGCGTTCCCAGAGCAAACAAGCCCGTAATCGCGATCAGTAGAGTAACCATCAACCATTCTTTTTTTTGCTGCCGCAGTCCGACGTTGAAGTAAAATTGAACCGCCAGATAGGAAAGATTCAAACCCAATCTCCAAACAATGGAATCCAGTTCCAGTTCCAGTTCCAGCTCCAGCTCCAGCTCGGTGGCATGCGAAGATCGGAAGTCCGAAGGCAAAAAGGTGACTGCGATCGATTCGATCATCTCTGCGCGTTGGAAGCAAATGCGAGATGGAAAGGGAAAGGTAGCGGCCACCATGAAAACGAACCCTCGAAAGTTCAAAGTCGAGATCAATGGCGCAATAGTCGAGCCAACAAGAACGGTTCCCATCATAGAAACCGACTACGTCGATCGTTCGCTTTTGATCTTCAGCGTACCAATCAAAACAAACAGGATCCTCCACTACAAAGTTCCGTTCACGGATGGCGACGAAAAGGAATGGCGCATCCGGGGTTCGATAACAACGTCGAAAGAGCTTACAGCATGGGTGATGCCCTTCCGGTCGGGAGCAGATAAATGCATGATAGTGCACTGCAATATCTCGTCGAATCTCCAGTTTCCACAAGCACAAATCTACGAGATTCCGTTCAAGAATATGACAGAAACATCCCCGTTCTATACGGACGACTACAATCACATGCTGATAATCCAGGAGCCACTTGCCGTCGTCAAAATGTCCATGTGCAGAGACGGCGAGAAACCGTCATTCCCAGAGCTAGAGCAACAAGTCGAATCGTCCGAGACGGATGAACCGTCAGAGACCGACGGGCCAGACTAGATAATCCAAGCCAACCAACCATTCTTTTTTTGCTGCCACCATATCCGGAAGTGTCAACTCCTTCTTAAAAATTGAATGGTGCAACGACAAAGCAACAAGTCTCGGTTATCATGTCTACCACTACTATCAGGTCTGAGCAAAAGGAACACGTTCTGTCCGAAGGAGGAAACGACATTCTCCAGTCGGTCTCAGGTTACATCGCAGCCGCGGCGCATTTCAAGACCCGGGAGTTTCGGTTCAAAAGGGTCATTGCGATGCTGAACATCGCGCGGGCGACAAAAAGAAACACCCTCCCGACCATCGGTACGGGCTGGGCGAGAGACTACTTTGGATTTCTAGGATTCCTGCACGGGCTCGAAATGACTACAGACACCTGCTGCATTACGGGCGCGATCGCGAAGATCTGCGCCGCCGGCGCTGGAGTGCCTTTTACCTCCGTCAGATCCAGATCCGACATGAACGCAATGATTATCTGCAAAGAGTTCTTCGAGGTTCGCAAGTACCCGGAGATCATTCAGAAGTACTGGGACCGTCAGGGCATGAAGTACATCGAGGACCCGCTCTCTTTGCACCGGATGAGCATGAAGAACGTCTTCGAAGCGGATTCCAATTCGGAGAAGGCCGTGATGTCGATCATCGAAAGAGCGCAAGCGCGATTGATCAGCATCATCCAGCCCTATTACGAGACGAGGTTCAAAGAGGGATCGCACGTCGAAAGCGAAGTCATCGAGGTTGCAGAAAAGTACATCGCGGCCTACTTCAGCATCTTGCAGCTCCGTAACAAGATCATAACGGACGAGAGAGCCTTTTTATCGGACGACGCGCTAGACATGTTCGAGAAAGTTCACCGATCGGGCATGAAGTTCGGGGTGATCACCAGCGAGGACTGGCGACGTTACTCGCAGCTTTTTATCAACATCATCGTTGATCCGCAAGACGATATAATCGACAACATCCGCGAACTGCACGCTTTTCTGAGCATGCGCGACGAAGATGGAAACTTCATGCTCAGCTTTTCCGATATCGCCAAGATCATCGACAACCTGTTCGAGCAAAAAGGCAGCTCCGGCCAGTACAAGAAGATCAAGCAGAGACCGAAAAAGGACTTCCGCCGCGAGGAGGAGGACGGGAGCCGCGAGAGACACGAAAAGCCCGAGAGGGAGAGGTCCGAAAGATCGGACAAGCCGGACAAGCCCGAGCGCAAGGAGAAAAGAAAGCCCAGAAAGCATCATACCCACAAGGACAAGGTGAGAGCGCCAGAGCCGGAATCTCCGGCAGCGACCGAACAGGAACAAGAGAAGGAGCCGGAACAACCCCCGACGGAGTCGGCAACACCGGAGCCTCCGATGGAGACGTCCAGGGAACGGAAGGAGCGAGAAGAGAATGAAGGGAAAGCGAAACCCGAAGCGAAGACGGAAGAGAAGGCAGGAGCAGAAGCGAAGACTGAGTAAACCACTCAGCGAACCATGTCCATTTTTTTTGCTGCCACAGTCCATCGCTGCGCCACCGAAGCAAAAAAACGATTGATGAGTGTCTACGAATCGTCGATATCGTAGTCGCCAGTGGTATCTTTCCAATCTTCGTACTCCAGATCAGATTCCAAACGATCCAGCATACTTTCGTACGTCGGGTCAGAAGTGTAATCCGCAGGGTGAGAGACTTGCTTGCCGGACATTGGGTGGGGGTTTGAAAGCCCGAGTCTGCACCATTCAATTTTTTATCACGCTATACCCTTTCGGATTCTCGACCTGGATGATGTCGTCGACGTACCTTTTGATCTTGCTCAGGTGCGTAATCACGAGGACGTTCGTAAACTCGGAACGCATGATCGTAAAAAGCTGCTCCAGCTTCTCGAAGTTCAGATCGTCAATACAATCGAGCCCTTCGTCGATGCAGAAAAGTCCGGATCTGCCGCACAGACAGTGTTTGTTCAGCGCGATCTTCAGCGCCAGGTTCGACACAAAAGTCTCGTAACCGGATAACTGTTTGACGTCCAGCACGACGTCGTCTTTTTCCACCTCGAACATGATCCGCTTTCTAGCGCTATCCTCGTCGATCGAGATCGTCATCGAAAGTGCCGACAGCTTGGCCAGGATCTTGTTCGTATCGACCGTTATATCGGCGAGTTTATCCGCCATCAGCATCGATGGAATGTTCCGACCGTCGATCAGCATCAAGTACCGGTTTATCACCGTCAGCGCCGCCAAATAGCTCGTCTCTTCGCCAGAAAGCGCGGCTGCAGCCAGCGCCCGTTCCTTCTCCCGACAGATCTTTTCACGAGACTGGCCGACAAGAACTTTCAGGCGCGGGACTTCAGCGGCAGCCAGCATCAACTCTTCATGTTTCTCTTTCTTCAACGCTTCCGCCACCGCGATATCGGCACGGATACGGTCATTCGCGATAGCAAGCTGTTGCCGTAAAAAGCGGACTTTCGTGCCGATCTCGCGGATCTGAACCCGGACAGCGGCGAGTTCTTGCTGTCGCTGGAGAGCCTTTTTGCCCGCGAGCGCCTGTTCCACCGCAGACTCGCACTGCTTCAAACTCGAGAACGCTCGGGAGAGCCGCGATCGAGCCGTAGCAAGTTTCGACGCGTGTTCGGCATATGCCTTCGCTCTGAGCAGCTCTTTGTATTCGTCTATTCGGGCAATGATCGAAAGTTGAGCCTTCACACCTGCTAGCTGTTCGTGACTGGCGTTGACGAAAGTCTGTAACCGTGCCGATAGCGCAGAAAACGCGGTTTGCAAGATCGTAAACTCTCGAGACTGGATAGCCGCGTTCGAGGCCCGTCGGGTTTCGTTCTCTGCGACAGCGGCCTCGTTGGCCGAAATCTCTGCGAGGCGAGACTCCGCTTTTTGCAGCTTCAGACTCGTGTCAGTGATCTTTTTGTACCTCACGTCGATACTGCCGTCCTTGATCTCACGGAGTAACTTGATAATCGGCTCGAGCTGCGCAGGCTCGAACTTTCCGGCCGTCAGAAGTTCGATATAGCTGTCAATGTTCGAGGGATTGATCTTTCCAGCGGTCAGAGACTTCAACTTTTCGGCCAATGCCGTCACGACAGTTTGCTCAGTCGCGGCAGTCGCACTGAACACCTTTGTGGGCAAAAGCGGGACGATCGGACCCTCCTTGACGGAGTCAATATCTTGCAAGATGCGGACGTTCGGTTCGTGCGATAGAGCACAAATTCGGGACTGCAGCTCAGCGCACTTTTGCCTGCCGGCAAGGTATTCGCTTATCGTCGCGATAGCCGGACTGACCGCCGGAGCTGTCGGAATTGCGGGCTTCGAACGTAAAAAGTCCTCCAGCACCGCCTTCTTGTCCACGAGTTCCCCCCGCGGAGCGGACACGGGGCTGTCCCGCGGCAAGGCTTCCAGTTTCGCGAACCGTGCGGCGTCAAAAGGTCCGGCGAACGGCGGTTGTGAGCGTTCCAGTTCGGAAACCGACAGTCCGCAAGTTCGTACCGTCGCCGAAAGTTCAACAGAACGGGCCGTCAGTTCGGCGATAATGCGATCTAGCTCGGACATTTCACCCGTCACAGGCTCGCCGTCCAACGCGGATTCTTGGCGCTCGAGCGCTACCAGCTGGGTAGAAAGTTCCGCGAGAGTCTCCGAGGGTGGCGGGATCGAAAGGGGCGTCCCCGCGAACGCCGGCAGCTCTGGATCGAAAGAAGTGTAGAGCTCTTTCAACTTTTCATCCACCCCACGGGCCTCCGTATCAGCGGCCACCAGCGCGGTTTCTGCCGCCGCCAGGCGAGAAATGCGCCCGGTGAGTGACTTTTCAACTTTCGGAAGATCGATCGCCTCCGGCAGGGCATCGATCTTGGCCCGCACCTTCACGAGAAGTTCATCGACTGTCTTTTTCGTCACGACAGCCTTCTGCTTCAGCTTTTCATAGATGTCGAGCCCGAACAAACGGGCCATGTGGGCAAAAAGGTCTGAGTCATCCATCGTGAACGGAGAGAGCATCAGGGTGTTGGAGTACACGTTCTTGAGTAAAAAGCTCTCGTACGAGCCGATATACTCGGCCAGCGTGTCGGTACATTCTCGCGAACTATCCATCGAGTCCGTCTGTTCGCCCTTTTCGGTCACCGTCAGCGAGATCTTGTGCTTGTTCGTCTCGACGCCGTTAACTTTTGCGCCCTTACCCGCTTTGTGAACGTCCAGAAGAGTCCCGCTAGCGATGAGTCGCAAGTCGATTTCGTAGTCCGTCTCGTTCTTGTTGGTGATGATTGCCCTTTTTGTCACCCAGCGATGGAAGAGCGTAAACATGATAGTCTTGAGGATGTTCGTCTTGCCGGACGCGTTTTCGCCGCAGATCGCCGTCACGCCAGTGAGTTTATCGAAGTCAATCTCGTTCGTGATATCGCCTCCGTAGCTGAAAGCGTTCCTGAACGCCAGTTTTAGCGGCCGCCAGCTGCGCAGAGTCCGGAGGTTTTCGTCCCCGAGATCCATTTTCAGGCGGCGATGGAATCCGAAGATCTTGTCGAAAGTTACGTCCGTCACTGAGTAGGCCTCGATCGCCTTTCTGAATATCGACTCGTCGTCGCGACTCACAATATCGAACGGGGCGGCAAACCTGGCAGTACAGACTCGCGCGATCGTAACAACGTTAGTCCCAGCTGCGATAGCTTTTTCCGCAGCCAAGGCTTCTTTCGCGTCGCCGCTCGCGACTTTCACTTTCAGATACGTGTTCTTCGTCACCACCGGGGCGTCCCACTTTCCATCGTTCACAACAACTTCGACGAACGAAAAGTCGTTCGGAATATCGTGCCCAACGCCCGTCTGAGCGGCGATATCCCATTCAATGTAGCCGTGGCCGTCGGCCTTTTCGCCGAAGTTCTGTTGAATGAACGACCCAGAATAGGCCATGTTCGGAGCGAGAAACTGCCTTTTGTGAATGTCGCCGAGCAGCACCAGATCGAATATCGACGCGGCGTTCTTCGGTAAAAAGGTCTTCTGCCCCTTCACAACGTACGCTCCATCGGTCGTCGCCCCTTGCAAAGAGCCGTGGTACAGGGCGATCCGAGGTGCCGGAACGGCAGAGATATCGACCGGCTTTTTATCCAACAGGCTGTACACTACGAAAGAGATGCCGTACAGCAGGCTGACGCCGGAGTTCCGGAGATAATGGACGTTCAAACAATGGGCCGTCGGAGTGAGCATATCGAGCCGCGACTGGCGGTTCTCCAGAATGTCATGGTTGCCCGCGATCATAACCACCGGGCATATCTTGGAAAGGTCGAAGAGGAACTCGCGTACGAGCATCAGACTCTCGGGCTTCAGGGTGTCCTTTTTATCGAATACGTCGCCGGCAATGACAGTAATGAAGTCTGAAGGCTTCTCAGCCCGCAGGATTTCGATGAACCTTGTAAATACTGCACGGTATTCGTCGATCCGGTCCAAAGGACGGACGTGAATGTCGGCAATGTGGAAAATGCGCTTCATGCTCGTGTGTTGCCCGCTGCAAAAATTGATCTTATAAGATCGACCCCTGCACAAGGAAGATCACAGGCACCAGTTACCATTATGCAAAACTTCTCGGAAAACCAGGTTTCTCTGTTGTTCGCAGTCGCGCAGGAAGTGGAGCAAAGCTACAAACGTAAGTCGCCGTCCGAGTCGACGAAAAAAGGAATGATCCGCCGCATCAACCGCGTTATGTTCGATCATTTCGAACACTTCATCGATTGCATCACCACCATTTATCCGGTGCTGAAAGGCGAAAGGCACTGTCTGCAGAACGAATTTGCGGACTACGACTGCAAATTCACTTTCGACTATCCGGGCCCAATGCCAAGCAGACTGCCGTACTATCACTCAAAAGACGAGGTCAAGACCATCTTGCACTTCGGCCAGCTGAAACTGTTCCTTTCGACAGTTCTCTTCCTTTCCCGTTACGCTGGCACCGACGTAAACGTCGTAGTCTACGCAGGCGCCGCACCCGGCATGAACATCGCGGCTATCGCGTCGATGTTCCCAAAGTGCTTCTTCATTCTGTACGATCCCATGCCTTTCGACAGGTCGCTCAAACTGCAGAATGTAGAATGCCACACAGGCGACGATGGATGGTTCACCGACGCACACTGTAAAAAGTACGCTGAACTCTCGCCGCTTTTCATCTCCGACATCCGACGCCCGCAAGGCAAGGGAGACGAGGAGGACGCGAAGTCTATCCGCGAAGACATGGAGATGCAACTGCGATGGGTTTCGATGCTCAACGCCAAAAAGGCACTCCTCAAGTTCCGCCTTCCATGGACACGCGGCACCACCACGTACGTGCAACCGGACGCGATCTGGCTCCAGCCTTTTGTCGGGCCGAGGAGCACGGAACTCCGTGCTGTTGTCGACAAAAACGCCGAGCCGAAAGAGTTTGACCACACAGAAGTCGAAGAGTACATGTTCCACTTCAACACCCAGATCAGACCGAGCCTTTACCCGAACGGGATTGAATACCCAGGATTCGATCACTGCTGGGACTGTACAGCCGCGGAAGCGATGCTCGGAGAGTACATCGATAGCTGCAATCCGAAAGCGACTTTCGAATCCATCATGCGTCTGTTCGAGAAAACAGTCAACAGAACCACTGCCAGCAGATACGCATACACGATGAAAGAAGACACGGCAGAATAGGCAACCAACAGGCAAGCGAGACAAGAAAACCCACAAAACCAAAAGAAAAACAAGGGTTCTTTTTTTGTTGCGGTAACCTCCGTGGATGGCAAAATCCGGCAAGCCTGTACCTTTTGCGGAGAACTGGGCGGAGAGAAAAGGTTACTGGTAACCAATGAAGATCCCGCGCCGCAGGCATCCAAAACAGAACCCCCGATCAGATAGCCTCCATCAACTGTTCCCAATCTTGGATTTCAGTAAACCGGTTGGGTCAAAGTATCCGCAGAGCAAATCAACTTCGAAACCGGAAAAAAGTTAGGTCCGACAGGATGACAAGATTTGTCGTGGAAACGTTCTGCAGGTACCCTGACGGTCCGAGAAGGTAGAAAGATAGGCCCCGGCGGCCCGCTTTCTACCGGACACCGCAAGACTCTTCCCTTGTTCAACTGATAGGGTCCGGCACCAATCACTTCGAGGACGAAATCGAGTCCGAAAAAGGTTTCGCCGGGAGATGCAAAACTTCGTGGAAACGTTCCGCGGGTACCCTGACGGTCCGAGAAGGCAGAAATCGAGAAGTTGACACAGCAAAAAAAGAACGGATGAGGCGCCGAGGTGCCGAGGATCGGAGTTCAGATTCCGTAAGACGCGAGACCGCTTTTTACCCAAGAGACTACAACTGCTCGTTCGTCGAGATCATCTTTGAAGTTACGGGTTCCATCGAGAACGACTGCGTTCGGCAGATCGTTCAGCCAGCCGCGGTATTTGCGATCCAGCCTTTTGAGAAACCCCTTCGACACCGTTTTCTCCTCCGGACGGCCTCTCCCCAAAAGACGGGCATGCGCAACCGAAACCGGCACGTCGATAAAAAGCGTAACCGCGGGAGCCTTGAAGAACTTTGAAACGATGTCGTAATCCGAAAGATAGATCTTGAACTCCGAGTCGTCGTACACCTTCTGATCGTGCAGCATTGACGCGAATACCGCCATGCAGCTTTCCGGCGATCGCTCGCTGAAAACAAGTCCCTCGAAGTCGCCGAGATCGATCAGCTGTTCGACCCGACTCATCAGCGCGATGTGCTGGAAAGCGTGAGAGTACCGCTGTGGATTTGCGTAGTACAAGTCTAGCGCGTTAACCCCATGGCAATCTCTCCACTTTTCCACAGGCTCTTTCAAGATCTTGGCATCAGGATAGGCCTCCGCCAAGACGTCCATCAAAGTACTTTTGCCCGCAGCGATCTGACCTTCTACGATGACTCGTTTCATGGACGGTGGTTGAGTTTTGAGATAAGTCAAGGTAAATTTTAGATTTTTTCGCGGTCTTCATCAAAGCGCAATGGGAGAACCACAAGTGCAGCCACCGGCGGTAGTGCCGCCAAAAACTGTGTTCATCAGCGACGAGACGGCCTGGGATATGTTCGTGCGAGTCGCTTTCTGGATCGTATTCCCGCTAACCCTTTTCTTCGGGGCGGGACTCATTTGGGACGTTACAATCGGCAAGATGAAACCGGGCTGGTCCCGCAACAAGTGGTTGACTTTCGACCATTACTCAAAAACGCTCAGTGGCTCTCTCGGCCTGCCCGTTTACACGCCGCTGTCGTACTTCTGAAAAACGAACCCGGAACGGCCTGCCGCGCAAGCGGTAACGGTGGCCGCGGTCTAGGTCTTTTTTTTTGATGACGAAATGGCGTTCAACGTAGCTAAGAGAAAACTGGTCAAGATAGTGTCTGAACTCTTCGATAGCGTGGAAGACAGTCTATCTGGCCGAGCCGAAATCGCGTCGTTGACAGAAGAGAACAGACAGTTGAGGAAGGAGATCGACTTTTTACGCGCCATCATTATCAAGCACGGCATTCCGCACTATGGCGAGGTGAGCAAAGACTTCGAGGCTTTTGCCGCTCAGGAGGAGAAAAAGCTAGGATCTATCGTCGATGGCGACATGACGGGCCTAACGGAAGTCGAGATCATGATGATCAGAATGAAGCAGATGCATCCTTCAAAGTGTGACGTTATCCAGCGTCGATGGCGGAAACGAGGGCCAGTAAAATTTAACGACCCACTGGCGATTCAAGTAATCAATGGAGTTCCAAGCCCAGCTCGCGCAGATCAAGAAGAAGCTATCAGCAGCATTGGAGGAGGTGAACGAAATGATGGGGATGATGGAAGCCATGAAGCTGTCGAAACGGGAGCCGAACTCGGAGCCGTACAGTTCGCCATACCACCCGTCGGAGAAAAAGGAACACCGCAGGAGCGAGACACCGGAGAAATCGGAGAAACCAAAGAAGAAACATGAAGAGACTTGGGAAGAGTTCCGAGCGAAACAGGCAGAAAAGGTCTATCGCAACTCAGCCGGCAAGATCATCGGGCTGACGCCAGACGAAAGAGATCTCATCGAGAACGGCGTCGTAAAAGAGAACGTCAACTCCGTCATCGCTTACAGGTGGTCACTAAAGAGCTAGGAAAGTCAATAGCCAATCGGCGAGCAGCAAGCGTCAATCATCAATCATTTTTTTGTTGACTCAAAATGTTCGCTGTCGTTCTTCTGGAACCCCTCTTCCATGGTTATAAACCCGGTCCGTTCAAGTATTCATTCCAACAGGTCGTCATGAGCAAATCAAACTTTATCGAATCGTGCAACTACACCATGACTTTTTGCGCGCAGGAGAAGGATCACGCCGTCGGGTTCTCGCTACAGCGAAAGCCCTTTTTTACCAGAGACGGTGACGTTCTGGACTACACGATCAGAAGGACGGACAAGGATTCTCCGAAGTTAGAGCCGATAGACAAATTCTTCGCGCTCAAAGTATTCCTCTACGGGCTCAGGGCGTACGATAAAAAGTGGGAGTCGCTGTACGAGCCGTATACCGAGCAAATCGGGTTGGACTTTCAGCGATGAAGCCCCGCCGGGCGGGCAGCGCGTTAAACTTACCGGCAGGATTCAAGAAGAAATGAGCGGAGCACACTCAAACTGGTCTACGGCGGGGAACGTCGAGTTCCTCGTCTGCAGAACTTTCACTGGATCGATCGTTCACGACGTTAGAGACGATCGGGAACTTTCGAACGACGATGAAAAGCGACTGCTGCTGAGGATCAACTTTTCAGCGCACAGAACGGACTGCGAGATATCGATGCAGCAAAAAAAATACAACCATGGCGTCGTCTCGGCAAAAAGATTCATCGAGACGGTCGCAGGACTTTTGAACGAACATGGCTCCGATGCGGCGATAGACTTCGTGCGGGACTTTTTACCCAACGAGTGACGAACTGCGCCACCGAGCCCCAAGGCCGCCAGGCCGATGGGCCGCGGTGAATTTACTTCAGACCTGTGCTTCCAAATCCCGCATGCGTGCCGTCTTCTGACGGGCCGTCGTATTCGACAACGGCGGGCGTCAAAATCGGAACGATAACCATCTGCGCGATCCGACTGCCGGCCTCTGCCGTGAACACTTTGGTTCCCAAGTTCCGGAGTACCACGCCGATAGGCCCACGATAATCGCAGTCAATCAAACCGGCGCCTTTTTCCAGCCCGTACTTCACCGCCAAACCGGACCGAGACATTATCATTCCACAAGTTCCCTCTGGCAGAATTACCTGCAGGCCCGTATCGGCCAGGATGCTTTCTCCCGGCAAAAGAACGATCTCCGCGATACTGTACAAATCGTATCCTGCCGACCCGTTCGTCGCTCGCGTCGGCAACTTAGCTTCTGGTTTCAACCTTTTCACGATCAGGCGCGTCGCAGACAAAAGTGGTTCCGTTGGCAACATGGCTATTTGGCTCGGAGGCTGTGAGGCTTGGAGGCTCGGCTTTTCTCTTTTTGCTGTTCGAGTGTAAATTTTACTTCATCATGCACGTTGATCCGCTGCAGGAACAAAGTTTCCGGGAGCCTTTCTTTCCGCCAGAACCGCTCGTGCTCACGGCGATGGATCCGGAACCGGAACCGGAACCGGAGTCGGTTCCAGAACCAGAACCACCCTTCGCTTTCTTCTTCGACTTCGATTTTCCAGACATCCTCCAGGGCAGCTTTTTGCTGCCAGCGAAGAAAAATCCGCAAGGCCTCGGATCCACATTACTCAGCGACGGCAACGCGAATTCGAAATTCGATCTCGGAAGCAGATACCTGAAAAGTTCACCGCCAGAGCCGTTGTCAGACGCCGAGGCGATCCCGTAAAAACGGACGTTCTTCTGCTTCGCGGCAACATCCAGAACCGCTAGACTCGCGCTGTTGGAATACTCGTCGAACCAGATATCTATCGGGCCGTTGAACCCTGCGAACGTCAGATCGGGATAGTGAACCGTGAAAATGTTGTTCTCCATTCCGAGCGTGCAATGGATCTCGTGGAACTTCATCATCTCGTAGGCGTTTGCGCGCGCTTGATCGGTAAGCCCCCGCATCGAATACCGGGCGGTGTGGTAATGTAGAGTCTCGGCGTTTATCCGATCCACGTCGTAAAAGATCCGAGTGCTCTTGCCACCGAAAAGAAGATCGCAGAGCATCAGCGCGATCCCAACGCTGCCGCCCCGATTGCCACGAAGGTTCAAAACTATCCGTTTCACCTTCTTGAACTGCGTCGCCATCAGCGCCATCGCCTTTCGCCACTGTTCGTACGACCTGTCTGAGATGCTGAAACTCGGAACTCTGAGATACAGTTCTCCGTGCCTGAGATCGTTAACAAATTCCGTCTCCGGATTCCCGTACGATGTGTCGAGGATAGAGATATAGTTGTCAGTCTGGTAGTCGGAGCAGAGGTGCTTTTTACCGCCGACGGTGAAGCTTTTTGCCGGTGGATACGGCTGTTCCGGAAAGTTCATCAGTGCGAAACCGAAAACCGACGTTCGGAAGACCGGTACTCCCGGCAGTCCGTTCATCGATTCGATCATCGCGTCCAAAAATCTATCGACCGGCTTTTCGTTGATCGCCGTTATCACGTCGCCAGGAGAGAAGACTTTTGGGAACCGGCTCCCCGTTATTCGAAGCTCACCGTCTACGTAAAAAGTGGTCACGCCGACGCATTCTGTGCAGACCGGCAGATCCTTCCCGATGAAGAACGCGGTATGAGTCGCGTCGTGCAGCCGAAAGATCAGAGAACGGCACGCGAAGAAAAGATGGTTCAGATTTCGGATCTTGATCGGCTTCAGCCGCTCGATGGACGCGATTGCGTCTTTTTGCTGCTTCGTGATGTTGGGGTAGAGACCAATTATAAGTCTTCGGAGATCCGTAAAATCGCCCGTGTAATCCATTTTGTATGATCCAGAATTACATCGACGCCGCATCCGGAAAGATAGAGAAGGAGGTTCAGAGCAAAACCGCGATCAGACTCGGAGTCCTCGCGAACGCCAAAAAGGCAGTCAGCAGATCTTTCGAGCTGCTGAGTCGGAGGGGTACCGTAACCGAAGAGACGGAGATGGCGATGCGGGAGAACTTTTTACTGCCGTCACTGATCGATCTGTCCGAGGAGATCGGCGGCCGCGCAGCGAAAGAATGGGCCGACACAATCGTGGGGTTCCAAGTCGATCAGACGAAAGAGGCTTTCGAAGATTACACTTACGCGATGATCAGAGAGATCAGCACCGCTCGCTGCGGGCAAAAACCCGCAGACGTGATCGCTAGCCTTTTTGCCAAGAAGTGGACGAAACCCCTTCTCTCGAAAGAGCGGCAGAGGCGCAAATCTCTGGAAGAATTCATCGAGTCGCTGAAAAGTCCGGACACGCTGGAAGACGGCATCGCCGACGGGATGAAACTCATGATGGCTTTTCACGAATAACGCACAGACGCTCTCGAAAGCTTGCGGGGCAACGGCTGTTCTTTTTTTGCTGTCCGATGCCCGCACCCGTCGGCAGTTCCTCAGAAACAGGGCGGACTGGAGCCGACTTTTTGCCGGCTCTCCGTCCGAATTCCAGCGGGCCTGTACCTTTTGCGGAGAACTGGGCGGAGAAAAACGTTACAGGTAACCCATGAAGATCCCGCGCCGCAGGCATACAAAAAGAGAACACCCACTGGCGAACCTCTGTCTACCGTCTCCAAGTATTGATTTCTACCCTCCCGCGCCAGTCAAAGTATCCGCAGAGCAAATCAACTTCGAAACTGGAAAAAAGTTAGGTCCGACAGGATGACAAGATTTGTCGTGGAAACGTTCTGCAGGTACCCTGACGGACCGATAAGGTAGAAACCCACAGACAACTGGCCGCCTTTTTACCGGACGCCGCAAGACTCTTCCCTTGTTCAACTGATAGGGTCCGGCACCAATCACTTCGAGGACGAAATCGAGCCCGAAAAAGGTTTCGCCGGGAGAAGCAAATCCTCCAGACTTTGTTTCTCACTGACCCCGAGGACGAGGCTCCGTGGATTTCTCTAGAGACTGCCGCCGAAAGATCCGGATGGGAGCGAGATTTCGGAGATTCGAACGCTGTCCGGCAAAAAGATGGCTCCAATCCGGCCTGTTTCCGAGGATCTTTCGACAGTTGCGGCACGACGAGCGGTCGAAAGCCCGCGCTTGATCCCGCCACCAGAAAATCCATCCGCCCCATCGCCGGACGCTGTTCAACCCTCAACCACCTGTACCTTTTGCGGAGAAAACGGGCGGAGAAAAACGTTACCGGTAACCCACGAAGATCCCGCGCCGCAGGCATGCAAAACAACAAATCCGATAACTAACCGCCGTCAACTGTTTCCCAAGTCTTGATTCTACTCTCCCGCGTCGTTAAAAGTATCCGAGCAGGAACCAACAGGGAAACCTCCCCAAAAATGGATTTCGGGCGCTGAGTGCGAACTCTAGAAAATCGTTTCCACCGGCCCTGACGGACGAAAAAGGTAGAAACGCTAGAGTAATCCACAGAGCCGAACCCTCAGGGCCAGTACGAAACAAAGTCTGGAGAATTTGCTTCTCCGGCGAAACTCTTTTCGGACGAGATTTCGCTGTCAGTTTGTCAGTCAAAGTATCGGTCGTAGAAAATCTGTGGAAACAAGCCCGAAAAGTCCGCCCAAAAAACTGATTCCCGACCGCCCCCACAAACTTTTCCACAGTATCGGTCCGAGGTGTACCCGCAAAACTGATTGCTCGGCGAGTCCGCTTTTTACCGCATCGGAGTTGAGTCAGCAAAAAAAAGACCCGCAAGGGGCTCATCAAACGAACATTGACATTCAGGACTTCTTCTGACGGTTCTTCGTCGCGCTGCCGGAAATGTAGCCGATCAATTCAGCCGACGCTTTTCGGATCTGAGTGCACCACTCTGGAATTGGAACCTCCGTGCACTTGCTGCATACACAAATGAATTCCCGTTCCGTCGGCCCAACCTTTCGCTGAAGGAACTCTTCCAGCGGAATCCCGCAGAGAAGGCAACTGGAACCTTGGACGATAAACTGATAGATCGCGTAGTTCGACGGACGAAGCTCGAACTTCAGATCCGGAGAAATCGAAACAGGAATGATCTCCAAAGAGGGTTTCGGAGCCGGAGTCGCGATCAACTCCTGAATCACAACTGCCGGTTGAACTGCCGTCGGCGGCGCCGCCACGGAGATAGAAACTGCTGCAGTGGCCATCGGTTCGGAACTTTTGACTTCCATTGGATTCTCGCTTTCATCGGTGAACTTCTTGTCCATAAATGTAAACCAGGCCTTCGCGTTTGTACGGTTCAAAAGTGCAGGATCTATCCGTTCGTGAACGTCGCAAACGATGCCACCTTCTTTTTGCAGTTCGAGTTTCGTCGCATCCGAAAACTGAGTCCCGACGATGACTACTCTCGCTCTCCGAACCATCGCGTCGCGTAAAAAGGTGAGGAACCGGCGGCCAACAGTCTTTTCCCGAACGTCGTGTATCACGAAAAAGAACTGCTTCCTGTCGAACGGGATCTCCGAAATCTCGTAACCGGACGGTTCTCCGAGGACGATGGGGCTGAAAGACAGAGAGCTGTGGCCGTAGTGAGTGCCGAAAAGATAGCGCCCGATGTTCTGCATGAAGCCGGAAACCGTCTCGTGGCAATCGGGCCCGGATTCGTAGTAGCTAGACTTTCGGAAACCGGTGCAGTTGAACGCGAAAAAGGTTTCCGAGATAGATGTCGGCGACACCAGCGCGTCATAGATCCACTCTTCGAATCTTGCCGTGTGATCGCCCAAAAGTTTCTGCCGAAGCCCGCTTTCTATCTCTGACGCGATCAGATCTCCCTCCTCATCGAAGAATCCCAATGCTGCGGGGAATCCGGTAAAGGTGTTGATGATCTCTCGCGTCTCTCGAGTTTCTCCAGTCTGCGGCGTTAGCGCTCCGTAAGGTCTGTACTCGACGTCCGAATATCGTAGCCACTTCCGCAAAAACCCGCTCGTAAAGTCGTTCACGCACCAGCTATTGCACGGCGGGATCAGCCTTTTTACCGCTGAGACGGGATCTTTTCCCGAGTACGCGATCTGATACAGAAACCTGTCGCCTCGAAATCCGCTGTCCGGCAGAACCTTCTGATAAACTGTTTCGTCGACGATACCGAACGTCTGAAGTATCCACAGGACTGTACTTTTGAATCCCGCTCGCGCGTAGAGTACAGGCTGAACCTTGTGGCTGAGAAAATCGGATCGCGACGCGGACAGCTCTTTTTGCGTGAACACTCTGGCGAAAAAGCGGGGACTGAGCGAACCATCTGCCTCAAACAGTTCCTCGAACAGATCTGCCGCTACGCTATCGTCTTCTGACGTCAGATGCGGATGTATATTGCTTGTCTGAACGAAATCGGTCAACACCGAGGAGAGGCTTTTTGCCATATCACCGTTCTTGCAAACGGAACTGCGTACTGTACAAACTTCCACAGCACCATCCGCCATACTCCCAGAAGCCACAAAGTACGAATCGCCTACTCTCTGTAGAATGCACCTTCTCATTGTCGGTTCTGATTGTTCGACGGATCTAAATCTAATTCCGCGACGCCGTCCATTCAAAATTGAACCTCGGAAAGATCAGACAGCAAACATGGACTCTGAGCAAAAAAACGAACTCCTGGTGGCGGGCAAATACCCGTTCGGAAAAGAACTCAACGTCGCAGTTCGCAGAGCGTGGAAGACTGCCCCTCTGGAAATCGTGAACCTGACGCTCGCCTTTTTACCGAGCTTCACGTTCGTCGTTGCCGTCGATCCGCAAAAATGCGATTGCGATGATTGTACCGACGTCGTTGTAGATCCGGAGTCGTTGGAAGAATCCAAACGGTTCGATCACGAAAGGTTCGGATCCGTAGACGATATCTGGCGTGTCCATCCTTACATTTTCGTCAGCGCGGAATGCCGCAAAAAGCACTTCGTCTACGAAGACGGAGATCTGAAGTACAAGCTTCCACACATGCCTGAAGCCGTAGAAGCTGAGGGGAACAACGTTTTCGACGAGAAGAGGCAAGCGATCTGTTTGCGCAGAGACACGTACTACAATCCCGCTCAAGTAGTTGCCAAGATAGATCACCAGCTGTCCGTTTCGTCTCGCATATCAGGTTTGCTTGGCTTCGCTGACGAACACGACAGTGGAATTCTGATGGTGAAGAAGAAAGTAAAGACCGATCCACGAAATCTTGGGTTCTGGTAAGCGACGAGCAGCGAGCAGTTCATTTTTTCTCTAGATGGAATAAAGCTATGGAGCGTACAGGGAAATACAAGGCCGTATCAATCCGGAATGAGCTTGCTGTCAGAAGTAACTGTTGCTATAAAGAAGATCCACGAAGCCGAAGACGACGATGAGAGACGCGATATAGCGTTAGAGATCACTGAAACCATCAAAACCGACAGAGAACGGTCGCCAAATACTAGAAAAAACTACTTCACGAATCTCCGAAAGGCGATACAATCAGAAGTGAAGACCCCCGATGTCCTGCAAGAGTTGATGGCGCTTTGCAAGATGGATGCTCTGGAGATGTTGAGGACGAATACTCAGCAGAAAGACAACATGATGGAACGGCGTTGCAATCCGATAGAGATCAAACGCGGGAAGCTAGACAACTTTCTCGAAGGAATGGAGATCGCCGCAGACGAAAACGATTCTCACTCTCCCATAGCGATGACGATATTGGTGGGGATAGCGACAGGACGACGATTTGGAGAAATCTTACAGTCCGGTGTCTTCGAAAAGGTGGATGAGAAGAACAACGAAGCCATCATGTTCAGCGGTCAACTCAAAACCAGAACCGACGCGGAGAAGAAGTACGAGATACCGCTCACGTACTCGACTCCGGACAGAGTGATTTCAATGGTAACGAAATTGCGGGATGACCTTCAGATCGACGAGAAGACAGAAGTTCGTAAGTTCGATGCAAAATTCAATAGATACATCAAGAAGATGGCATCTTGTAGCTTCCCGCTAAAGGACTGTGCCGGCAAAAACGCCCTAT